>ERZ772854.226-NODE-226-length-71408-cov-5.324317_pt1 | contig 71408 bp, 49 predicted proteins | sample MGYA00580844_ERZ772854 | MGnify/ENA primary metagenome ERZ772854 (study PRJEB29015, sample SAMEA2737727) | human gut metagenome | biome: human gut; feature: human-associated habitat; material: faeces | place: China | collected 2012 ...
CTCCCACAAATTGTGACGCACATCTTGCAGAAAGCCTTTTTCAAACACGCTCTAGCATTAAAAAACCCGGACTGCAAGGCAATCCGGGTAAAGGACAATCATCTTTATTTGTTCGGCATGATCCAGAATTTCATGGTCGGGTAGCTGAGAACTACCTGAACCAGAATGTTCAGAACATTTGCGAGTGTAGGTGCAAGTGCTTCGGAAATACCGATGTTTACGAAAAAGCTCTGGCTGTAAGCCGGAAGTGCTGCAGATACAAGCACCAGCACAACTGCAAGTACAATGTATTTCGGTACAGCCTTCTCAAACGCTGCATTGGATTTGAAAACCAGATTCTTCTGTACAAAGAAGTTTACGGTCTGAGCTGCTGCAGTTGCAACCAAAAAGCTTAAAAATCCACATAAACCAAGATTGGACTCGATATTATCTGCGTAATTGAACACCAGAAACTTAAATGGTGTATTTGCAAAGCTTTTGAAAATAAAACCGGTACACAGCCACATGATAATGAAGTTTGTAATAGTTGCACAGTTGGATAATACGTTAAATTTAATAAATTCCCAGATATTCGGGTGATCTTCGATTAACTGTTTGATTTTTCCCATAATGATACTCCTCCTATTTCTGCTCTTCCAGATCTTTCTCATACTGCTTGTTCAGCTTCTGGTTTCTGAAAAATCCGCTGATTACTTTTCCAAGTCCGCTGAAATGACCGTTTACAACCTTTAGAAGTCCCTCTACCATTTCCATGGAAACCATACCGCCTGTCATCTTGGCGATTGCACGGAATGGCATGTTGTACTGGAACAGGGTGTTCAGATCCGGAATTCCCGCTGCCTCGCTCTTTTTCAACTTTTCGCCCAGCTTCTTACAGATGAAGCGGGCAATTCCGCTCTTCGCGTAATACATCTGGCAAAGGGCATCGTTCATGCCAAGCTCGCCGCTCCAGCTTCCGTCCGGAATGGAATGTCCCAGGATCGTCTCGTACTCCTCATTTCCGATCTGCTGGATTTTTCCCTCCACGTAAGAAGAAACGCGGTTAGTATAGTATGGCATTACCTCAGTGGTTCCGATAATGGCAAGAGAATCCTGAAGACGGATATCCGCACAGCTTGCACCGATCATAATGCTGTAAACGCCGCCTTCTACTTCCCATTTATTTGTCTTCATATTCCAGTAACGGAATGTCTTGTCGTCGAACTTAATGGTAACGGTTTTCTCCTCGCCTGCCTTTAAGAACACCTTGGAAAAACCTTTCAGTTCCTTGACCGGGCGGAAAACTTTTGCTCCCGGAAGTCCTACATAAAGCTGGGCAATCTCTGCACCATCATACTTTCCGGTGTTGCGAAGGGTAAACGTCGCCCCATCCGGCTTCACCTGAAGATTGTCATATTCAAATGTAGTGTAGGAAAGACCATATCCAAATGGATAGTTTACCGGCACACCTGCGGTGTCGAAGTAGCGGTATCCTACGTAAATTCCCTCTCTGTACTCAGAGTTCCGCTCCTGTGACGGATAGTAATTGTAAGAAGGAGTATCCTCATATTTCTTAATGTAAGTTTCAGCAAGCTTTCCGGATGGGTTGACTTTACCGGAAAGAATATCAAGCACTGCACCTGCACCTGCCTGACCCATAAGAGCGGTGTGAAGCAGGGCTTTGAAATGATGGTGCCATGGCATTTCAATAACAGAACCTGCACTGATGATACCAATCATGTTTGCGTTGGCTTTTGCCAGCTCCTGGATCAGGTTGATCTGGTTCTGCGGAATGCGGAGATGCTTGCGGTCAAGACCTTCTGTCTCGCTTTTCTCGTTCAATCCGAAGAAAAACAGAACCACATCAGAACGGCGGGCAAGATCTACGGCCTCTTTTTTCATAGCTTCGTCTTCCTTGCCATCGCGCTGATAACCGCGTACAATTCCAGTCACAGAGATTCCGCTGGTCTCCAGCATGTCCTTGATGGAATCTACTTTTGTGGAATTTACCATGGAAGAACCTGCGCCCTGGTATCTTGGGTCAAAAGCGAAGTCACCGATTATGGCTGCCTGAACCTTCGCTCCAACCGGAAGGATTCCGTCCTCATTTTTCAGAAGAACTGCACTGTTCTCGCAGGCAAGACGTGCCAGCTTGTGGTGCTCCTCATGAAGGGCTTTCTTGTCCGCCACTTTTTTATAATGCTTTGCATTCTCGGTGGTAGTAAGTACCAGATCAAGAAGCTCGTCTACGCGCTCGTCGATGTCCTTCTCACTGATCTTGCCGCTTTCTACGCTGGCAAGAAGCTCTCTTGCTGCATCAAGTCCCGGAGTCGGCATTTCCAGGGTAGAACCGTTCTTTACACCGAGAGAATGGTCGTTAGAAGCACCCCAGTCAGTGATAACAGAGCCTTCGAAGCCCCACTCGTCACGGAGAATGTCTTTCAGCAGATGCTCGTTTTCGTTGGCGTAAACACCGTTTACCTCGTTGTAGCTGCTCATAACCGTTTTCGCGCCACCCTCTTTGATGGCAATCTCAAAACCGGTGAGGTAAATCTCACGGAGAGTTCTCTCATCTACCACTGCGTTCATTGCCATACGGCGAAGCTCCTGGCTGTTTACAGCGAAATGCTTTGCGCAGGCTGCTGCTCCTGTGCTCTGCACACCGCGGATAAAAGCAGCTGCCATTTTTCCGGAAAGATAAGGATCCTCGGAAAAATACTCGAAGTTACGTCCACAGAGAGGATTTCTCTTAATGTTCAGTCCAGGTCCAAGAAGAACGTTTACGTCTTCTTCCATGGATTCTTCACCAAGGGCAACGCCTACTCTCTGCTCCAGCTCTTCATCCCAGCTGTTTGCCATAGCTGCCGCTGTAGGAAAACAGGTTGCCGGTACTGCTGGATTGATTCCCAGATGATCTCCTGCTCCAGCCTGTTTACGCACACCATTCGGTCCGTCTGAACAGAAAATCGCCGGGATATCCAGACGCAGGAAATCTCTTGTCTGCCACTCGCTTTTTCCGCTGAGGAATGCGGCTTTTTCCTTCAGGGTCATGTTATCTATGATATTCTGATATTTCATGCTTGTGATCGCTCCCTTCTATATTGCCATAAATATAACATAACCCCGTCTGTAAAAGACGGGGTTATCACAAACTGTCAATATATTGCACAAGATGCATTAAAAAACCATTTATTTTTATCCCAGCACTTTCTGCAGCGTTTTCTCCAGCACCTGCAGATTCACAGGCTTGGAAAGATGTCCGTTCATACCGCTTGCCAGGGAACGTTTCACATCCTCGTCGAAAGCGTTGGCGCTCATTGCGTAAATCGGAATCTTTTTGCAATCCTCACGATCCAGATTCCGGATGGTCCGGGTTGCTTCCAGTCCGTCCATTTCCGGCATCATAATATCCATAAAGATCATATCGTAATATCCGGGAACGGATTCTTCCATGCGCCGCACAGCTTCTTTTCCGTTAACTGCCTGCTCGGTTTTAATTCCGTAATTTTCAAGAATCGTACAGATAATTTCCATATTCAGCTCATTATCCTCAACCACCAGGATTCTTTTTCCCGGGAAGCTGATCTCCTCCGGCTGGCTGGTGACCGTAGTCTTCTCTCCGCTTACCGGCTGAAGCTTCACGTTAAAGCTGAAGCTGCTTCCCTTACCAGGCTCACTTTCCAACTTAATATCGGAATCCATCATCCGCACAATTCTTCTGCTGATGGCAAGACCAAGACCAGTGCCCTGTTTTCTTGCATTTTCAGAATTATCCGCCTGCTCAAACTGCCGGAAAATAAGCTGCTGTTTCTCAGGTGCAATTCCAATTCCATCATCCCTGACCTGAAAATACAGATTGGAAAAGCCTTTCTCTTCTTCTGTCTCGCGAACGGTCAGCCACACATGTCCATCTGGTCTGGAATACTTCAGCGCATTTCCCAGAAGATTTACCAGAACCTGGTTCAGCCGCAGGGAATCTGCCATAAACCAATGGTTTTTCAGCTGGATATCTGCTATATACTGAATGTTATTTTCGTTCAGCTTCGCTTCCAGCAAAGGACGAAGTCCCTGTATCATCTCCATGAGATTGCATTTTTCTTCGACCAGCCTCATCTTTCCGCTCTCAATCTTGGACATATCCAGAATATCGTTGATAAGTCCAAGCAGATATTCCGAGGAGTACTCGATTTTTCTCAGACAGTCGATCCGCCGCTCCTCAGTCTGTCCATCTTTCAATGCAATCTCCGTCATACCTATAATACCGTTCATAGGAGTACGGATCTCATGAGACATACGGGCCAGGAAATCCGATTTCGCCTTAGCTGAAAGATCGTGACGCTCCAGGTTCAACCGGTTTTGAATAATTGCGCTGATTTCTTCCAGACACTTACACTCTTCTTTTTTCTCCAGAACATCCTGGTCAATGTCCCGGAATACAATACTTCCGGAATACTGTCCGTTATCTGTCATATGGAATACAATATCGTTTCTGCCTGAAGCAAAAGGCTGAATCAGCGGCTCTTTCCATATGCTTTCCCCGGAAGTCAGAAGCTGCTGCATTTCCTGTGTCTCCACAAAGTGCTGGTATTGCTTCTCAGAACAGTGGACCATACCGTCCCAGCCATCCTTTTTCTCCCAGGTTTTCCAGCAGTACAGCAGGTTATTTACCATATATTCCCCGTTGAAATGGGTGATCACAATGTCTGTCAGATGGTATTTCTCCTGCAGCTTCAACGCCAGAATATCCAGAACCACAGAAGTATCACCATCTCTGTCAAACAGGTTCAGAGCTATAGAGGAAAGTGTCATTTCCTTCAGACGTTCCAGAGAAGCCACCTCCGCAAATGCCACATCAACCGCACAGGCTTTTTCCACCGTTGAAAGCTCCTCATAGAACATGATTTCCTGCTTTCCATGACGTGCAGCTGTAAGAGCAGTCTTCGTCTGTTCAAGTGCCTCAGACAGCGAATTTCTGCTGCCTGTAACTGCGATTCCACATTTCAGGGAAAGGGACAGATGCTTCTCATCTGTAAGCGCCCCAAACTCCTTTTCCAGTCCCTGCACACTTCTCACGATCGGTCCGGTCGTACATACCGGCAGCCATACCAGCATCTGGTCTGCACCAGCCCTGATATAAATACCACCGTTTAAACCGTCCTCCTGGAAGCGCTTCGCCAGCAGACCGGCAAACTGCTCCAGAATAATATCTCCGAAGATCAGGCCATAGCGCTCATCGATTTTGGAAAACTGCTGGATTTCCAGAAGTACCAGTACCCCTTCCGGGTCATCCCGACACAGTGTTTCCACAACTTCCAGTCCGCTTCCAAGGCGGTAAAAAGAGGTAATGGAGTCATAAATCTGCTTTCTTTTCTGCGCCTGCTCCAGAAGCTTGTGCTGATGCACATTATGAATACAGCCAACGACCCTGCTGCGCTCTTTATTCTCATCAAAAGTAATGCTTCCGGATAGATTTACCCACTGAAATTCTCCATTGGCATGCTGCAGACGAAAGTCAACATCCAGAACGCCGTCTGAGCTTTTTACTGCGTTCACCAGCTTTGCCTTATCTGCCGGATGGATACTGTCATTATCAAGAAATTCCGGATGCTTTCCGCAGTCCCATACACCGTCATTGCCTTTACTGTTAACTATTTCCAGCAGTTTTTCCTTACATTTGTAGGTAAAAAAGGCATCCTGGGAACTTTCTACCGCAATCCGATAGCGCTCCTTTTCCTCCAGAAGCTGATTCTCTGTCTGCATCTGGGTATCCGTCAGATTCTCTATCACTTTATGGAGCTCATCAAGCTCCTGAATACCTGACTCCTGAAAACCGTGAATTCCCTTCACTCCGCCTCGTACGCTCTCCACCAGATGGTAAACCGGTTCCGTCGCATACTGGACAAGAAAATAAACCAGAATAACCGCCATCAGGGCACTTCCCAGAATCGCTCCCAGAATTCTCTCATAAACATCGGAAATCAATCCATACACAGAATCCTCTGTAACAAAACCGCACAATGCCCACTGCGTATCTTCATACGGCACATTTCTGCTGTACAGCTCCAGATTGCTCACAAGTCCGTAAATCTGCTGTTTCCCAATGGCAGCCCCCTGTACCAGCCGCAAATTCTCCTGCACCGGCTCCTCCAGAACAAAGTCACTTCCGTCCCGGGAAACTGCATCATACAGCGCACCCTCACCGGCAATTCCCTCATAATTTCCATTTCCATGGTCTACCACAAGGGCAAATCCTGCATTCAGATCGGAATCCAGATCTTTTACCTGAAAAAATTTGGTCAGATCATTCACTCCCACTTCAATTCCAAGCACACCGTAAACGGTTTTATCATAAACAAGAGGTGCCGAATATGTGATCATCTTATGGTTATCCTTATAGAAATCTTCCAGAATAAACGGCTTCGACCAATAGCCCAGATTTTTCATACTGGTGCGGGAATCAACGTAATTTTCTGCTGTTATATATGGCTGGTAAAAAAAGTCATCGGCATCTCTTTTCCCATTGCCCTGGAAGTGGAAATCTGTATGCCAGGAAGTATCCAGTGAAATGGACATATTCTGCGACAGTACCTTACTTCCACGCTCCATCAGCAGGTCCGTGCGGGAAGCCGTTTTGGTCTGGGGATCTGAGTCTCTCACCCAGAAGCCTTTGTATTCCCCTTCCGAATCTGTATCACCGTCATTTCCCAGAACCAGAAAAATTCCAGAAGTGGAATTGTACTGCAAAACCTCCACCATATCATAAAAAACCGTTTCCAGATATTCCTCCTGAACTTTCCCTGAGCCCATGAAGCCCTGCATATCCATCTGATGATTGCTCAATACCTTTGTCAGCGCAGAGGACAGACTGTCACTTTCCTTGTACACGCTGCTCCACTGCTCGATCATATCGTTCTCCAGAACCACCTTACGGTTCTCCACCGTATGACTGTCCAGACCGATAACCGCATTCTCCATGTTTGAGCGGATTCCGCTGAAAATCAATGTCAGGAATGGGACTGCACCCTGTACAAACACAATGATCAGTATAGGAATCAGAAATATATTCCAAAGAGATTTCTTTTTCTTCACAGCCTTCCTCACCTCCTTATGTCCAGAATCTGTCTAAAAAAACACTTTGAATGTTTTTTCAAATACACTCCAGGCTATGGCAGAATTCCGTATACCAGCTCTGGAAATTCTCATCTGTCAGATACTGTGCAAGAGCCTCTTCCCGGCTCTCTCCGTCTGCGATTGCAGCGTCCATGGCATCTTTATCATCCTTTGCCTTGTCAGCCAGAGAATAATCCAGGATCTTACGGGCACTGTAGCTATTGTCAAAGGCTCCAATTGTATAAAAACTTGTTTTATCAAAGTCTTCCATTTCCGTTGTAAAACAATCGTAAACCTTCTGGTTGACTTCTATATTATTCTCTTTGATAACGGAATCCAGTGCGTCTACGCTGTTGGCTTCTTTCAGAACCGGCATATAGGAGGATTCGCATACAAAGCGCAGGTTCTGGTTCTTCTGTGTGAACCATTTCAGGAATACACTTGCAGCATACTCATGTTCCTCATCAGACTTGGTCACTGCCATTCCGGCACCTTGCTGAACTTTTATGTTCTCGCCGCCCTCCATAACCGGAGAATCACATACGATGTAATCAATCGGATAGCTTTTATTCCCTATTTCCACGGTATCCGGGAAGTATACGGCAGAAGATGTGGAGCCCGTGTATGCAAGAATATCTCCTGTCTTCACATCATCGGAACGGAATTTTCCAAGAGATGCGAAATAGCCCTTCATATATGGTACATAGTAATTATCCCAAAGGCGGCGGATCAGATCTTCGTCTGTGTTTAAGGTCATTTTTCCATCTTTCACCTGGAAAATTTCCTTTCCCATCTGCTTCATGCCAATGATAAAATAGTTGGACATGGAGTCTCTGCCGTAGAATGCTTTTCCATCGTCCGGCACATCCGGGGTCTGCTCATCCGTCCACTCATAGTAGCGCTGTGCAACCTCTGTAATACCTTCTGTAGTGGCAAGTTCCTCCACTGTAGTTCCAGTGGCTTCTGCAAAAGGCTCCCAGTCAGTCTTATTGATCATGGTGATCTCTGTGGATTTGGCAACTGGGAAAAGATATAAAGCGCCATCCTGGTTAAAATAGCCCTCCTGGATGTAGGAATCTACATACCTGGACAGCTCATCTTCTGTAAAATACACGGAAAGGTCTGCCAGCTTATCCTGCTGCTGTACTGCGTAAGCAGTATCAGAATAGGAAGAAAAAATATCCGACAGTTCTTCTGCTCCTACTTCTCCGTTCAAAGAGCTGTTGACTGCTTCCTCAAGGTCGGATACGGAACCCTGACTGTAGCTCTCCACGTAGATACCCTCCTCTTTTCCAACGGAGGCATTAAATTCCTTTACAAGGGTGTCAAACATTGCCTGTTGGGCACCGTTGTAATAATGCCAGATCGTCAGGGACACCGGGTGATCCGAATCCAGCTTTACAGATTTACCGCTTCCGTCCTTGCTGCTTCCACAACCAGCTAAAGATGCGGTCATTATTGCGATTAACATCATTGCCACACATTTTTTCTTCATACTCTTTTACTCCCTCACGGCACCTGATACCGCAGCTTAACTCAATATATACTTCTGTCTGCAACACTGTCCAAAGACCTGCTGCCATGGCAGACCAGAGCGTGTTTGAAATCCCAAATCTTCAAAACAAAAAGCCCCTGCAACAGGTAAAATGCATCGCTGACTTCTACGGGATACAATATCCTTTCCGGCGTTTTTACATGTCACATGGGTAAATTTATAACACATAGGCTTATTATAGGAAATGTGAGAAAAAGAATCAATAAATATTCATGAAAAAGGACAGAAAATATTTCATTCCTGTCCTTTCAAAATATACGTTATTTCACAGTCACCTTACACTTAACTGTTTTCTTCCCTGCTTTCACCGTAATTACGGCTGTTCCTTTTTTCTTTGCAGTAATTCTGCCCTTGGAATCCACCTTTACTACCTTGGAGGAGCTGGATTTGTAGGTGATTTTTTCTTTGCTTGTTACTGGCTTTAAAACCGGTTTCAGGGAATATTTCTGATTTTTCTTTAATTTCAGTGTTTTCGGCACACCTGTGATCTTTGTGGTTTTTACAGCGGTTTTCTGGACTTTTACGGTAACAGACTTTTCATATCCGCTGTTCAGGTATATGTGAATACGGGTTTTGCCTGTAGTTTTACCGGCGGTAATGTTACAGGTCCCATCTGAACTAACAGATACATCTGCAATACTCCAGTTATCCGTACTCCAGGTGGAAATGAAATCTCCCTTTGCAAGCCCGGTTACTTTCAGACACTTCGTCTTCTGTCCGGTCTTCAGCACAATACTGGACTGATTCAATTTCATTGTTGGCTGCAGTCTGTCCCGGGTAATTTTTGTTTCCTGCTCACCGCATGCACTGCAGGTACGTGTCTGGACTTCTTCCTCATCCACAGTTGCTTCCTGTGTTACTGCCCATGCAGAAAATTTATGTCCGGTTGCTTTTATTGTAGTTCTCTTTTCCGTATCGCAATATCTGCAGGTGTATTCATCGACTCCGTCATCTGTACAGGTTGCATCTTCATGCCATGACCTTACCCAGCTATGTCCGGTTGCCGGAATTGTCTCTTTCTTTTTGTCACCACATCTTCTGCAGGTATAAGTTTTTTCTCCGTCACTTTCACAGGAAGCATCTTCTGTTGTTTCCCCACGGTTCCAGTCATGACCAAGTGCCGGTGTTTCTTTCGTATAGTAATCACCGCAAAATTCACAGATTTCTTCTTCGGATCCTGAATAGGTACAGCCACTCATTTTTATCACATGTGACTTGTAGGAATGAGTATGGTTCGGATTGTAGCTGTAATATACGGTTGTATTTGAATCACAAATGTATCTGGGCTGCCACGTGCTGCTATTTGCATAGCAGCGGATACTTCTCAGCTTGGCACAGTTTTTAAACGCATTATTTCCTATAGATGTCAAACTTGCCGGGATTTCTATGGTTTCCAACGCATTACATCTGCCAAAAGTATAATCTCCAATTCTGGTCAGACCCTCTGAAAGCTTTACGCTTGTCAAGCTGGTACAGCCCTGGAATACACCGCTTCCGATGCTCGTTACGCTTGCAGGAATAGTTATGCTTGTCAAACTGCTGCAGTTCCAGAATGCCTGAACTTCTATTGAGGTTACCGTTCCCGGAATGGTTACACTTGTCAGACTGGTGCAATTGCCAAAGGTCATACCATCTATGACGGTTACGCCTTCTGGAATTGTCACACTTGTCAGATTGGTGCAGCCAGTAAATGCGCCGGAACCAATGCCGGTCACTCCTTCTGAGATAACCACACTTGTTATCTTAGTGTTGCCAGCAAATGCATCATCTGCTATGCTTCCAGTTCCGGAAATTACCAGTTTCCCGTCATCTGACAAGGTATAGGTAATTCCTGTGTCTTCTCCATCTGAAAAAACCAGGGCTTCGTCTGCTGTTGCCGCTTCCTCATTCTGCCATTCTGCAGCTGCTTCCATGCCAGACGCATCTGAGAATGAATCCTCGGATGACTGTTCCTCCACCTGATCCATCTCCGGAGTCTGAACCTGTTCCTGAACCTCATCCTGATTGTCCAGACCCTCATTCTCCACTTCGTCAAAAACTGCTTCTGCTACTTCCTCAGAAGAAAAATCAGCTCCACTTACTGCCAGTGCTGCTCCGTCTGCACTTGTGATTGCCAGCAGCAATGCTGCAGCCAGTGCCAGTCGTCTGTTTCTCATACGCTTTACCTCGCTATTCTTTTTTTCGTCCTTTCAAACACACTCCAGAGGCAAAGATTTTTCCATTAATATCTGCTGCATAACAATAAACGCTTCCTCTAAATGGATAACCTGCTATTCTGCAAATGAGCCCGCAGCATACTCCCTCCCAAAATTTGTCAGACGATTAATTTAATGATAAAGCAAAACAGCATTTAAAGCAATTAACTAACAGCATAGTATAGACGATAATTCATAAGTCGAAAACTATTTCTTCAATGTCTCATTCATACTTCCCATTCGGTATCCCTGAAGATCCATGGTCACGTATGTGAAGCCGTATTCTTTGAATGCTTTCACGATCTGGTTGCGGTTCTCCAGGACTTTCTGGAGTTCATCTGGCAATACTTCAATTCGTGCCAATGTACCATGAATACGCACACGAAGCTGATGAAATCCCAGATCCAGAAGCAGCTGTTCTGCCTTGTCTACCATGCCAAGTTTCTCCTTCGTGATAGTCTCACCGTATACAAAACGGGAAGAAAGACAGGCGAAGGATTGTTTCTCCCAGGTGGGAAGGCCAAGATCTTTAGACAGGGCACGGATGTCTGCTTTATACAATTCGCTGTGGCGCAGCGGGCTCTTCACCCCCAGCTCTGCAACAGCCTGTAAACCAGGTCTGTAATCACCATTGTCGTCCATGTTGGAACCCTCTGCCACTGCATTCAGCCCCTCTTTTGTGGCAATGTCCCAGATTTTCTCAAATAATTCTTTCTTGCAGATATAGCAACGGTTAGTCGGGTTCTGGCAGAAGCCCTCAATTTCCAGTTCTTCAGACTCTACTGTAATGTGGCGGATTCCTTCCTTCTCACAGAAGGTCTTCGCCTCTTCCAGTTCTCTCTTCGGGAAAGAACAGGACATGGCAGTAATCGCGATACATTTATCCCCCAGCACATCGTGTGCTGTTTTCAAAAGAAACGTAGAGTCCACCCCGCTTGAAAAAGCCACAGCCACACTTCCCAGACTGCGTAAGTATTCTTTTAAAGCTTCGTATTTATTCTGCTGCTCTTTGGTTGCAGTGATTTCGCTCATATGATTATCCTCCCGCGGCGATATGTTGCTATTTATGTTACTACGAATTATCCTAGTATGTCAATGGGATTAATTATGATTCTCTTCTTTCAACGATTAAATTATCATTTGCAGCTCTCATAGTGGTTCTAAGAAGTCTCCCTATAGTGTCAATAGGTTCCTTGTTTATTTTGATACTTTTAATAAGTCACAAAACATAAATCTTTAAGCGCTATATACAAAAAAGAAGTCAACATCAACTAATGATATCAACTTCTTTTCATCATTCTTAATTTAAACGCCAGGTTCATTCCCCCTGGCGTTCTTTCAGTCTCTGTTCAGCTGCGATCCGCTTGGGATGTTCCGGCGGGTAGCATTCCCGGAAGCCTTCCACGGCGGCTTTCAGATATATATCTTCTTTTTCTTCATCTCCAAGTGCACGGTAAACGCGTGCCAGATTCCAGGTAGGCTCTGCAACTGCTGAACCTACAAGTCCATTTTCCTTCGTAAGCTCCAGCGCCTCTGTCAGATATGGGATCGCTTCTTCCGGTCTTCCCAGGTCCAGGTAGACTACACTCATATTGTTGTCCACCATCAGAAGCATAGAACCCTCACGATAGCCATTCTTAAGCAGCTGATTGCGAACCGCAAGATGACATGCCAACGACTCTTCCCTTCGTCCGGCGGCATTGTACATTCGTGCCAGTTCCTCTGACATGGCAGAATACATCTGATTTTTCTCACCACAGTACATTTTGCACCTGTCCGTTGCTTGTTCCATACAATAGGCGGCTTCTTCCATATTCTGATCCATAGCTGCAAGCTGACCACGAAGCTGCCATATTACAAACTCACTCTCAACCTGACGCTTTCTTTGTATCTGTCGTATCTGCTCTATTTTTTCCAGACAATCTGCCAGCTTTTCTTTTTCCTGAAGAAACATATGACATTCTGCTTTTTGATAAAGAAAATCCAGTATTCTCTGGCTATGCCCCCATTGTACACACATGAGGATTCCACGTTCTACCCACATTTCAGCCTTTTTCACATTAAGCTTCAACATCTGCATATTCGTCTGCAAAAGCGCATATCCAATTTTATAATCAATATTATCCTTCTGTTGAAAAATTAAATCACAGATCTCCCGGTAACACTCATAATTACTGCTTTGCTCCAGCCTATTGCAAAAATCACTTATAGCAAACAACATCCATTCCGATGATAGCGTTCTCTTTTTCAGCTGTTCGCGGAAGAGTTCTATATATTCTTCGTTTTGTTCAGGTTTTGTCTCTGTCAGACACGCTACCATAAACTTCGTCTCATTGGAAATCTGTGCACATCTTTTTTCCAATTTCTGGATTTTCCCGCACATAGGAACCGGCAGCTCCAGATATCGGGCAGCCTCTGCCGCCAGTGCCACAAGCTGGCCACTGACCGCTCCCTGTACTCTGGAAATTCCCTGGAAGACAAGCCACGCAATTTCCTCCATACGAGGATCCTCGTCTTTCGATGCCTGTTTCGGGAAAAAGCACTTCTGTGCCCGTTCCCAGAATGGCTGAAACTCAGCTTCTGAAAAATCCTTTGTACACAGACTCTCTGCAATTACAGGATGCATACGGTAACCATTTCCCGTATCTTCCAGCCAGCCGAATTTCACCAGTCTGCCAAGCGCCTCTCCCAGAGTTTCGTTTTTCTTCAAAAATCCCTGGAAAAACATCACAGTAAAATTCCGGTCAATTTCCTGATACGGCAGAAGCGCGAACATCCTCGCCAGCTGGCTTCCGGTTTCTCCAATATCAGCCAGTTTGTACAGCCCACGGTACATATCAATGAGTCCGAACTCTTCTGCAACATCATTCCAGTTATTCTGCAGCTCTTCTTCCAGATAATCCCAATTACCAAAATAGTAGGTCCCCGCTTTTCCAAGAAGCTTCAATGTCAGAGGATGCTGAAAAATCTCTTTTTCCAGCAAACGACTCAGCCGGTCTTTTTCCTCTCTGGAAAGTATTTTGTTGTAATTGTCACGAAAAATCAAACTTAAGGCACTCTTTTGCGGTGCCTTTATGCCAAATGTAGTAAACCCATCCAGATGTTTCTGACGTGAAGTAACAAATATGGTGCACGGCAGATCTTTCAGTTCTGACAGGTAAGGATCTTCCTCTTCCGTATGGTTCATATTATCCAGAAAAAGCACTGTTTTTTCCTGATGCTCTTCTGACAGATGATAGATACTTTCGTGAAATCTTTCTTCCACGCTCTCACCAGTAAGATTCAGAAAACTTCTGGAAAAGCTGGCCGCCAGATTCTCCTCATACTGAACAGCTGCGATCCGGCACTTTACTTCTTCCTGCTCCATCCAGCTCACAAGCTGACGCATGAGTTCTGTTTTTCCAATTCCTCCAATTCCGGAAATCAGATACTTTCCGGAATTGAAGAACATCTCTTTCAAGTCATATAACTCTTCTTCTCTGCCAAAGAAATGGCTGGCTTTCACAGATTTCCGGAACAATTCACAGTTTCGCAGGGTGAGAAAGCTCTGCCTGGTTTCCCCGGATTCCTGATAAATACAGCTCCAGATATATTCCGGCTTTAAGTCTTCACGGTTTCTTACCAGTTTCATTTTTGCCCCGGATATTTCCGGCCCCGCCATCGCGTGCAGACTAAGCAGGGTAAACAGCCAGGCATCCCCAAAGGACTGGGAAAAATCCTTCTGTTTTTTCTCTATGTAATCGATCCAGAAGATCAGCTTTTCCCCACACTCTTGGGACAGCCATGGATCTGACTCCATGACCATGCCCAGAAATTTTCTCAGCTTCTGTACAAACACAGAATGGTTATAATTTTTCTCTTTCAGGAATTTTTCAAAAATCAGTACCTGACTGCCAAATGTCTCCGTATTCAGACCTTCCAGCACTTCCTCTATGTATATATGATACAAGGGAAAGCTTTCCTTGCGATTACAAAATTCCGAATGATAACGGTTCTGGCTTCCATCCTTTCGAAAAATCATTTTTCCGTGTCTGGTGCCTTTCCACTCATAGAGAAGATATTCATCCCAGAATCTGACCAGAGTCAGACCCTTTTTACTTTTTTCTCCTAGAATTCCGGTAGAATAGACCGGATAATCTTTCACGGTAAACAACCGATATAAGTTTTTCAGCGAAAGCAACACATTTGCCTGCTCATCTTTTTTCATGTCACGTTCTCTCCGGTTGTAAACACAGTTCCTTTTTTATTACTGTCTGCTGGTCACCTGACCAGCAGCACTTTTTACAGGTAACTAAATACAACAATTGATTTCTTATTTTTTGATTGTAATCTTAGCTTTCTTTGTGTACACGCCAAACACCTTCTGTTTCTGCTTGTTCAGCTTATATGCACACGCACGTATATAATAGGTATGTCCCTTCGTCAGGTTCTTCACAGTTACCGTATTCTTTTTGGATCCCTTGATGTCCACAATATCATAAAGATTGGAATCTGCGGTAACCACAAACGCATATCCGACAGCACCTTTTACCTTGGACGCCGTAATAGTGATCGTGCCCTTCTTGTTATTCTTTACACTGATCTTCTTTACCTTCGGCACAACATAGGTTGTAAACTTAACAGCCTTGCTATACTTTCCAGTAACCTTCTTGCCGCCGCCCTGTGCGATTGCTCTTACTTTTACATAATAGGTCTTTCCAGATTTCAAACCGTAGATCAGTTCATTGTTTTTATTTTCCTCGACAATGTAATTCTTTACATTCTTCTTAAATTTCTTGTCAGTGGAAATTGTGATCTGATATCCGGTTGCACTTGCAATCCGCTTCCAGGAAATCTTGGCGCCATCGGTAAGCACATTGGTGGCCTTGGTTCCGGTAACCTTCGGAAGCTTGGACGGAATTACGGTATTCTGGTTGCCATTAGATGGATTTGGTGCTTTGGTTGGCTCTGGGGCTTTGGTCGGGTTCGGGGCCTTAGTCGGTTCCGGGGCTTTGGTCGGGTTCGGAGCCTTGGTTGGCTCTGGGGCCTTGGTCGGTTCCGGGTTCTTAGTCCAGTGTGCATAAAATTTAACACCATTTACTAATTCAGACCCTGTTGGTGTATAAGGATTCTCTATCTTATCCTCATACCAATCCATCCAATAGTCAAAGGTATAGCCTTCACGGGTAGGATTGCTCAGACTGATACTGTTTCCTCCTACAAAAGTGGATGGATTGGAGCTATTATTCGTTCCACCATCCAGATCATAGGTAATCGGAAGCACATCGCCATCCTCATAATAGAAAGTATAACGGTCATTAAAATAATTATCAACATAGGAATTTCTTACAACATATAATTTACAGCTGTCTTTGATGGAATCAAAGGCATAATAGTTTGAATGATCCCCAAGGGAAGCCAGGCTTGCACGATCCAGATCCAGTACCCGGGCCGGAATATGGATTTCTGTAAATTTACAGGAATCAAAGGCAAATCCGCTTAACAGAACCACATCTGACGGAAGTGTATAGCTTCCTGCCCAGCTTTTTCCTGCAGGATAGCAACAAATATTATTGCCTATAACCTCTCCACCGTAGGTTTTGTAAACTTTGTCATAAAGAATACCATCTTTTGAGAAAAAGATGGAGTTTCCTGCATCTACCGTAATGGACTGCAGATCTGTACAACCCTTAAAGGAGCCGTCCCAGATGGATTTCACATCAGAACCAACACGGATGCTTACGATACCACTGTCAGCGAACTGATAATGTAGGCTGTCTGTTCCATGGATATATACATTTTCAAGATGAAGGTTCTTGCAGCCCATAAATGCAGCGTCTTCAATGCCTCCGCTTACACTTGCCGGAAGAGAAGTAAATCCGGTAAGGGCGGTACATCCCTTGAATGCATAACTTCCGATTCTTGTCAGACCATCTGGAAGATTTATGGTTGTAAGGTTTTTATTATCTGTGAATGTCTCAGAGCCAATTTCTTTCAGAGTAGATGGAAGTGTTACTTTTTTCAGAGTTTTAATATTTACCATATGTCCCTCTGTAGGTTCTCCCTCTTCATCCCATTTTGTCCACTCAGTTGTATCAATTCCATTTATATAGGTAAGACCTTCCGCAAAGGAAACCTCCTCCACAGATTGCTCGTCTCCCATATCCAGATAGGAAGGGGCGTTGTAAATTCTTTTCAGATTAACACAGCCTTTAAAAGCCTCCCCATCAATTTCATTGTATGCTCCCGTTGGTGGAAGTGTTATTTCTTCCAGTTTATCACAACCCAGGAATGCCCATTCGTCTATTTTTACAGGCTGAGCACTTCCCACTGCTGCATTAAAATATACGATCTGAAGATTTGTACAACCAGCAAAAGCTCTGTATCCAATGGATAATGTAGGGTTCTGTGGAAGCTGAATTGCCGCTATTCCCCTATGATTATAAAACGCATCTCTCAGTACACAGCATACACTGTCAGGAAGAATCACCTTATATAACATATAGTCACTGCTTTTCCCGCCATAAGTGAAGCTATAATATGCCTCGTACGGATTAGTTTTGTCTGGATCGCAGTAACCTACTCCAATTACTTTCTTTGCCACACCATTTTTATATACAACACTTGGAAACTGCAATTCCATAGAAGTCGCTTTGTCTACAGAACTAATAAATGCCTCTCCCTTTGTTCCATATTCATAGGCATTCCAGATCTGTCCCTTACTGTCTGTCCAGGAAAATCCTTCCTTATCCCACTTTTCCGGTTCAAAGTTAAAGAACTGACCGGAGTCTGCATGTACACTCAGCGCCATGCCAAGGCACATGATAATGCCCAGAAACAGCATTTTGATACATCTTGAAATTTGTTTTTTCACTCTTTCTTCCTCCCTCATTGTTTCAGTCATTTCCCTGTAAACGTTAACACAGCATCCTCTGTTTTCTGCAAAATTCATCAGGAAAATTCACTCTTTTTTCTCATAAAAAGAATATCATATTGAAATTTTTGAAACAATAATGTTAAGGAAGGTTACGGTTTTTATGCACAAGATTGCTTTTTTTATGCATATAAAAACCTATGGAAAATTATGGTCATGAATCTTTGGGTACACAGATTGATGGAATGAATTTTCAAACACATTTTAGAGCATGTCTGAAAAAGGCTTTCTGCAAAGTTTAAATCTGAAATAAAAAAAGGACTGCCACTTCCAACATGCATCTTTCGCATATCAGACACGACAGCCCTCACTGGCATCACGCCACTTCCTTATTTATTGTTCATAGATTTTACAAAAGCATTACTGTCCACTCCGCTGCCCAAAAGCTCTTCACGGAACGCAGCCAGCCATAGACTCTATTACTCGGTAAACAGTGGTGTAGAATAGTATCTGTCACCAGTATCCGGAAGAAGTGCTACGATCACTTTGCCCTTATTCTCAGGCTTCTTTGCATAGTCGATTGCGGCTTTTAATGCAGCACCAGAAGAGATTCCAACCAGGATTCCTTCTTTGTGTGCAAGAAGCTTCGCTGTGGCAAATGCCTCATCAGCCTCTGCTTTATAAATCTCATCATAAACATTGGTATTCAGAACATCCGGAACAAATCCGGCACCGATTCCCTGGATTTTGTGCGGACCTGCTTTTCCCTCAGATAATACCGGGGAGGTAGAAGGCTCAAGTGCTACAATTTTCACATTCGGGTTCTGCTCTTTCAGATATTCGCCTGTTCCGGTAAGGGTTCCGCCTGTACCAACACCTGCGATGAAGATATCAACCTTTCCCTCAGTGTCCCTCCAGATCTCCGGACCTGTGGTAGCCTTATGCACTGCCGGGTTCGCCGGGTTCACAAACTGTCCTGGGATGAAGCTGTTCGGAATCTCCTCTGCCAGTTCGTTAGCCTTGGCAATGGCACCTTTCATTCCCTTGGTTCCATCGGTAAGAACAAGCTCTGCGCCGTATGCTTTCAGAATGTTTCGACGCTCAACACTCATGGTCTCTGGCATGGTGAGGATGATTCTGTATCCCTTAGCTGCTGCGATAGATGCCAGACCGATTCCGGTATTTCCAGAAGTTGGCTCAATGATTACGGAACCTTCCTTCAGAATTCCTTTCTGCTCTGCGTCCTCGATCATAGCCTTGGCAATTCTATCCTTAACGCTTCCTGCCGGGTTAAAGTATTCCAGCTTCACAAGAACAGTAGCTTCCAGTCCAAGTTCCTTCTCAATATTAGTAACCTCTACAAGTGGGGTGTTTCCGATTAATCCAAGTGTTCCCTTATAGTATGCCATATCCATTCCTTTCCCGGCGCCTGCGGCCGCTTTACATTTATTCGAGGTGATGTCGCCGTATGGCGGCCCGCCTGTTATGTCTGTATCTGCCCCCAGTAACTGCCAGCTTGCTTCTTCGGCAATAATTGTCGATATTCCGTATTGATTTACTGGGTTATTTATTCGTTAAATGGATATTACCACTATTAACCCACTATGTCAATAGGTTTTTGTGATTTTATATGAGAAAATAGATTGGAGCGTTACTGTTCACTGGTAACATTCCGCGAGGTGTTTTTTGTGAACAAAGTTCACAGTAACATTAGAGCCGTCGCGTAGCGACGCTTGTACGATTTCTATACACTACAAAATCTCCACAATATACAAGAAAAGTACACCCAGTACTAATTAACACGTTGTGTTGTTTCGTGTTTTTAGCTGAATGTACCTTATTTTTAATAAATTATCACTCCTCTTCCTCAGCAACTTCACAGACCATCTCATATGCATCTTCCAGCGCGTCCAGAGCCTCAGTCAGTGTATCGACTTTCCTTACATCTGCGCCATCATCCTCATACTCCTGGATCAAATCTGAAAACTGGCCTTTCAGTTCCTCCATGTAATCTACAACCTGCTGTAATTTCTCTTCTTTTTCCAGTACTGCTGATAAATTAATAATTTTTCCCATAGTATGATGTCCTCCGCTTTCAAAAAAATGTTTTCTAAAGTTTTTTCATATTTTCCAAATCATAACATGTCCGAAACATTCTCTCAATATTTCGCTTCAAGTTTCGCCTGCAGATTATAACGTATATTTTACAGAAAACCTTTTTTCAAACACGCTATAAAGTTTTTTCCTTTTATAATTATAACGTAGTCTGTAAATTCTTTTACAGGATTCCGCCCCGCATGCGCCGTCTCGTACTTCGCCAGCTATAATTTGCAAAAGCATCCTGGATTTCCTTTCGCTTAAGACGACTAATGGGGATTTCTGTCTTATCCGACAGCTTCAGAATATCCGTAGGCATAGCCACGATTTCCCTCATGGAAACCAGCGCCCACCGGATCGGGCGGCAAAACTCATTGGCTGGCAGAACCTCTTCCAGATCTGCCATAGACATGGAAGCATCTATCACGCCCTTTTTCGTGTGAATTTTCGCTCGTTTTCCATCTGCTTCTGCATACAGAATATCGGAAATGTAAATGCTCTCCTCCAGCCGTCCCACTTTCACGTTCACAGTCCGCAGGGAGTAGACACTGTCAAAAAAGCGATCCAGAATGTGAAACAGCTTCTCTTTTCTCACTGGCTTCACCATGTAATGAAGCGCCTCAATATCAAAGGCCTCTGCTGCAAACTCCGTACTGGTGCTCCCGAACACGATCTGCACCCGGCTGTTTCTTGAAATCAGCTTCTTCGCCGTCTCCATACCGTTCATCCCACTCATAAAAATATCCATAAAAACCAGTGAATAAACGGATGTATCTGAGGATAAAAATGCCTCCCCGGAAGAAAATTCTTCTATTTTCACATATAGGTTATTTTTGTCTGTGTATTCCGAAAGCAGCCGGGTGATATTCTCCCTGTCTTCCGCAAGGTCATCACAAACCGCTATTTTTATCTCCTGGTTCATGTGTTGTTCCTCCCATAGAATCTGTCTGAGGTCTGTTTCTGAATCTGCCATCCCTCATATTTCTGCATAATAAATGCCGCATTCTCCGAGTAAAAATCTGTCTTTTATGATTCGCTCAGTTTTTGAAACATTTCCAGATATTCCTGCTCTACTTCAACAAACGGCCGCACTGTATAATCCAGCTCAAAGTGCAGCTTCGGTGCATCCCCCGGTTGTTTCTCTTCCAGAAGAACCTCTAAATCATACCAGAGAAGATCATCATCGATTTCTTTCAGATGCTGCGCTTCTTCATCAGTCAGACTGCTTCCCAGAAATTTCTTATAAATCACCTGAAGCAGCTGCTCTTCCACCTCACGGTATCTGGGCATCTCCTGCTTCAGCGGACGGGGCACATCTGACATATAGCACTCGCTGGCATCATGCAAAAGACAAGCCAGCGCCTGACGATTGGAATACCCTCGCCCAAGAGCCTCCTTCGTACAGCAAATACAATGCTCCCCAACAGACCAGAAAGAACTTACATGTCCATTTCCCCTACAGGTCAGCGACAACGCATGTGCAATATCCTGAATATCGATCTTCTCCGCCTCCGGATGAACCGGATTGAAATGGTTTCTTGTGTATGTGGTTATGTAACTCATAGGATGCCTCCCCTACTGCTCTTTTCTTTTTCTTGCAAGATACTCATCCAGTTCTTTCTTGATTTTCTCCGGAATCTCCCTTGCAACCGGACACACTGCTGCATTTGCAAAACGTTCTGTAAACTTCACCAGAAAATCAATATCCCCCTGTAGCTGCTCCATGGACATAACCTCCTTCACATCATAGCGGCAATGAATTGGTGCCACATTGGAGCTGGCAATTCTGGCAAAAGAGAGTGCTGGAATTCCGCTGTCTGCAAAAGGTGTAGAATCACTGGAATACACTCCGGTCTTTGCCTCAATTGGAAAACCGATTTCTGCTGCCATATAAGATATATAATGTGCCAGCTTGTCCTCTGCGGAAACACAGGAGATAAATTTACCCATATAAGTTCCAATCATATCCAGATTAATGTTCAGCACTATTTTGTCCAGTTCCTCTTTATGCTCCTTCACATATGCTTTAGAGCCCAGAAGCCCTCTCTCCTCACTTCCGCAGAATACGAAACGAAGACTATAGTTCAGTTCTTTTCCCTTCAGCTGTTCCATAATTCCAAGCAAACCTGCGCAGCCACTCATGTTGTCATAAGCGCCGTGGGATAAAGAAGTGGAATCGTAATGGGCACTAAGCACAATAAACTCGTCCCGTCTGCCAGGAAGCTCTGCAATTACATTGTGGGACTCTCCGTCGTACTCTTTCTGGGAAACCTCCAGACGAATGTTCTTCACCTTATTTTTCACCAGTTCTACTGCCTGGCTGGAATGGATCATGGCGCAAAGAACTTTCCGTTCTTCCCCTACAACGGCTTCGCGCAGATCGCGCTGGTCAATATCTGTATTTGGATAATACATATTTCCGTACTGGAAAATAATTCCCTTTGCTCCTGCTTTTATCAGATCCTGGTAAACAAAAAATCCAACTCCCTGAGTGTCCATCAGTACAATTTTATCTTTTGCACCTGCTATGGAAACAGGATCCGTTCCCGGCATATAATAAAGCTCTCCCTCTACGCTGCCGCTGCCACAGCAGTTAAACGCCTTACAGGTGATTTCCTTCCCATCTGCAAACAAATGCGCAGATTCAATCTCTCCCATAGCAACCCGAAAAGCCTCCAGCCTCGCTGGCACTCCCAGCGCCTCGCACTGCGCTTTCAGAAATTCAGCAACCTGCAGTTCCTCCTTCGTGCCACTGGCGTGGACGAAATCGGTGGATTCGAAAATATTGGATAAATTCATGATGGTTTTCTCCTTTGTGAATTGAAGATAAAATCTCCGGCTCTCAGAGTGTCCCTGAGAACCGGAGGTTTGTTTTTATAAATTTCACTTAAGTTTATAACATTTTACGTATTAATACCTTTCATCGTGATTTGTTTCCCTTACTTAAATTTAGTTTTCGGTTACATTTGCTCTTTTTTCAAACAGATACCCCATTCCACGACCTCCAATCTCGCCCATCATCTCTCTTGCCTCGTCCACGGGCACATTCATCTTTATTAGTAAAGTCCATAAAATCTTCTTGTAAATTTCTTTTATCGCTTCCGGCGCATTGCTGTAAATAGAGTTGATTTGCTGGATACATCCTTGATATCTTCAGACTGAACATTCGCAAACAATGGAATATTCGTATAATTTCTCAAAAACTGGCTGGCAAGTGTATCGTTTTTGAAAATCTCCCGGCTGTTCACATCTCTTGTATGCAGCTCCGGATGGTAAGCAGTGTCTCTTTTTCTTTTGTTCTGTGGCTTTCTGCTCATTTTTCCTCCTTACGCAGGAAACGCTTCACAGATCAAAAAATATCTACAAGTTCATAGTAACACGCACAAATTCAGAATACAAGAAGGGACCATAAAATTTTCACTTCATATGATTGACCATAGAATGCCTTTTCCAATGTTTTACTAATAGTGCGTTTAAAGATTGCATCCAATCTCCTTCTTGACAGCCATGCTTCTTTTTATATCTGTCTCCCCTCACAAATAACCAAATATAATATGTACACTCCTTAATTTACTTTAAAAGAAATAGCCATGCGAGCCCCCTCGCACAGCCATCTCATATCTTTCATATTATTCAATTCCCTCACACAAACGGATTATAAAATCTCCCCCACCGTATCGTCACCGTCATGCTGACTACCAGCAGTACCACCCCAACTCCAATTGCCACGAAGTCCCTTTTCTCAAAAGGTCTCTTCATATACCACGTTCTCTTCTTATCCTTTCCGAACCCACGCAGTTCCATGGCATTGGAAATGGTATCAATCCGATTCAGGCTGGTCAGGATCAGCGGCAGAAGAATATTCACCGAATTCTTCAGCCGGGCAAAAAAGTGCTCGTTTTTTCCAAGCTCTACGCCCCTTGCCTGCTGAGCCTGGCTGATGCTGTGATAGTCACGCTGAATATCAGGAATATAACGAAGCGCAATCGCCACAGAATAACCCACTTTGTAGGAAATTCCAATACTGTTCAGGCTGGCGGCAAACTCACTTGGGTTCGTTGCAGAAATAAACAAGATTGCAACCGGCAGCGCAACAAAATATTTCAGAGAAATATTCACCATATAAAACAGCTGCTCTGCGGTCAGATCATACCGCCAGAACAGGTGGCAAAGCACATGTCTGGTTCCGTACAATGTGGTTCCCTGATTTGGGTCAAACAGAAAAATAAACAAATTATTCAACACCAGAAATACCAGCATAAAAATCATCATAAACCGCACTTCGCGGAACTTAATCTTACTCAGCTTAAACGCCGCCAGGCTCACCGCAAACAGCCCAAGCAGTACCCACGTATTATAAGTGATCATACTTGCAAAAGTAAAAAGCAGGAAAAACGCCAGTTTGGTGGTACCTGTCAGCTTGTGTATCACACTTTCCCTTGGCAGATAATTCAACACTGTCTTAGCGGCCATGGCTTCGCACCTCCCTGTCCTCCTCAATAAAACGCTGCACAAACTCTTCCGCCGGACTGATTCCCAGCTGGTTCGCCAGGGTAAAAAGGCTTGTCTCCTTCAGTGCCGCCTGACGGATCAGCTGTGGATCACAAAGAACTGCTGCCGCGCTTCTATCCGCGATCAGCCTGCCATCTGCAAAAACCAGTGCCCGGGGCGTATATTCCAGCATCAAATGCATATCATGAGTAATCATCACAACTGTTACCCCTTTTTCATTCAGCCCGCGAAGGAACTCCATAATCTCTGTATAATGGTGAAAATCCTGTCCCGCAGTTGGCTCATCCAGAATGATCAGTTCCGGATCCTGCACCAGCACACTGGCAATAGTCACACGCTTCTTCTGCCCGAAGCTAAGCGCCGATACCGGCCAGTTCCGAAATGGGAAAAGTCCGCAGACTTTCAAAGTTTCCTCCACTTTTTCCCGAATCTCTTCCTCGCTTTTTCCCATATTGCGAAGGCTCAGTGCCACCTCATCGAAAATCATAGTCTTGGAAATCATCTGATTGGGATTCTGCATCACATAGCCGATATGTTTGGCTCTGTGGCGGATATTTTCCTGCAGAAGATCCCTTCCCTGGAAAAGGATTTCACCGGAATCTGGTGTCTCAAAGCCGCAGACCAGTTTGGAAAAAGTAGATTTCCCAGCACCGTTTTTCCCCACAATACTGACCATTTCACCCTTGTGGATTGTAAGAGAAACATCACGTAAGGTCTGACTGCCTCTCTCATAACCAAAGGTAAGATTTCTAACTTCAAGCAGCGGCTCATGTTCTTTCTCAGCCTCTGCTGCCGGGCGGGACCAGAACCAGTCTGTCATTTTCTTCCGGTCTGCCTTATCTATCACAACAGAATCAACATGTGCCGGTTTCTTCGCAGGAGCAAGTTCCACACCTGCATAACGCAGTGCAGTAAGATAAAGAGGCTCTCGGATTCCGTTTTCTTCCAGAAGTCTGGTGGACAAAAGCTCATCCGGGTGAAGATCTGCCAGAATTTTTCCATCGCCCATAAGAACAATACGGTCCACATCTCGCCACAAAACATCCTCCAGACGGTGCTCAATGATCACCACCGTAGTATCTGTTTTTTCCTGAATCTCGTCGATCAGCTCAATAGTCTGCTTACCTGTAGCCGGATCCAGATTGGCCAATGGCTCGTCGAACAACAGGATTTTCACCTGATCCACCATTACCCCCGCCAGGCTGACGCGCTGCTTCTGCCCTCCGGAAAGCTCGTGGGGCGCGTAATCCAGATGATCCTGAATTCCGACCAGCTCTGCCGCGTGACGGGTGATCTCATGCATTTCATCCTGCGGCATGCAGCTGTTTTCCAATGCAAAGGCAATATCCTCGCCAACCGTCAGCCCGATAAACTGACCATCCGGATCCTGCAGCACTGTGCCCACATGTGCAGAGAGCTGAAAAATGCTGCTCTTCGGCGCATCCACATCATCCACAATAAGTTCCCCGCTGCATTCTCCTGGATTGGAAAAAGGATTCAGGCCATTGATGCAGCCTGCCAGAGTACTTTTTCCACAGCCGGAAGGACCTGCGATCAACACCCGCTCGCCAGGATAAATTTCCAGATTAATTTCCTTCAGCGTAGGCTTTTTCTGTGCCCGGTACTGGAAAGAAAAGTTTTTGAAAGAAATAATAGGAGATTTTTTCTCTGTCATATAGTACCTCAAAATCAAATATCCTGAAGCGAATCCATCGTCAATTTGTAAACAATGTGACTGCTTCAGAACCACTTAACAATTTGCATCTCTATAAGTGTACACCTTACACCATCTCAAAAGGATAACACGAATTTCTTAAATCCACAATAAAATTTCTTACCAAAGTTTATCTTATTTTGCATAAATCTTGCGAAATTTACTTTTTGGATCCAATAAAATTATGCATCAAAAAAGACCCTGCCACAAGTTTCCCCATAGCAAGGTCTTTTACAAATTTCCCTTTCAACTTATTCCTGATCCAGGGAGCCTTTCTTTGCAATTGTTTTTGTATAAGCCAGGATCAGAAGACCGCCGACTACAACACCTGTGATGGTGTTTGAAACAGCGGCGAATGCACCCTGTGCAAATACTTTGTTTGCCGGTTCAGCATAGATTACAATGTCAAGTACAGGTGCAACAACTACCCATCCTACAACATGTGCGATCACGTTTGCAACTGTGAAAACGGCAACTTTGCTTTTTCCGAAATCGCCTTCCTGAACCTGAAGCTTCTTGGCGAACAGACCGATCACAACACCTACAAATGCAGATGTGATAACCCAGCTCCACCATGGGCTTCCACCCCAGGACAGGTCGATCAGTGTATGTCCGATGAAACCAATGAGTCCGCCTGCAACCGGGCCATACATTGCTGCAAGAAGTCCAAGTACTGCGTACTGAAGACTGATGTTTGTGTTCGGAACCGGACTAGGGATCGCCACAAAGCGTCCCAGCACAAAGAACAGTGCTGCACCGATACCGATAGCAACTACGGTTTTGATACTATTGTTGTTTTTCATAGCTCTTTCCTCCTACTATGTGTCTTACTAGAGCGTGTTTGATAAAGGCTTTCTGCAAGATGTGCGTCACAATTTGCGGGAATGTTTTTTCAAGCAGGCTCTAACACGCTATAGTATACGCTTTATTAAGAGCTTGTCAATCTGAATCCACAGTATTTCAGCCTTTCACCGGAATCTTAAACACAATTTTCGTTGCGGGCTGGGCTTCTGTTACGGCGATGCAGGGCATATGACCGTCTTCAGGAGCGTAGAAGCCGAACATTCCAGCCTCCAGAAGAGTGTATCCCTGCTCCGGACCGCTTTTATAGAAAATAATGTCAGCTTCCGGGGTGCGGTCATCCTCTACGGTAAGCTTGCGAAGAGATGCCCAGTAAATTTTCTCAGTGCCTTCTACAATGTACTGAAGGTCGCAGTATTTCTTATGGGATTCCATCTGTGCACCATCCAGGGACTTCGTGGTATATTTCTGAACCAAGGCAAAAATGCCGTTTTTTAGGTCGTATCTGCCTTCTGGAAGGTTCTCCTCTTTCTGTTTTTTGATAAACTGCTGAACCATGTCAGCGTAATCTTTAAATTCCTCATATGTATTCAGTTTGTCTGCGTAATCTGCAATCATGATAAATCCTCCTGTTATTTTTTACTGCTCTTCATACTCACAAATATAACTCTGCCCCATCATACCATAAGGCTTCAGCACCTTCCCATCCGTATGGAACATTCCCTCGGTGCGGAAATCAGCCCAGCTGATTCGGCTGCAGCCGGTGTAGGACTGGTGGAATGGGCCGAACATGTTTCTTGGACTTCCTGAAACTTCAATTTCCAGAGTATTCTCTTCTTTTTCGAAAAGACCAGTTACATCTGTGACACAGTTCTTCTTTTCGAAATGAAAACCAGCTTCCTTACCATTTACTCTGACTTTCAGAAGGGTACCTCTCCACTCACCCAAATGAAGAAGAACCTGCTTATCGGAAATCAACTGTGGCACCTTGTACTGGTAAATCATACCGCCAGGATAGTTTACATAACCTTGCATGCTCCAATCACCAGTATGCAGAATTTCTTTTTCCCTGGAAATATTGCCAGACATATCTACGGCGAAATTTCCAATTACGAATACATCTTCCAGTTCCCGCTTTTGGTCGTAACTGCCTTTTATGGTAATCCGATGCACCCCCTTACTCAAAGCAGGAAGTCCGAAGCAACGCATGTCTTTGTCAATAAACCATTTGCCGGTCTGCGCACATTTCACGCCATCGAAGTAAACTTCCAGACCATAAGGCTTCTCAATTACAAAACTGCATTCACTGGAAATGTCTTCTGCAACATTAAACCGGAAATGCATGGTAAATGGTGTTCCATCTGCCGGATGTGGCTGATCCACCCAGGTATATCGCTGAGGTGCACCGTTATAGTAAACCTGCTGCATGCGCAATTTCTCACGAATTTCCTTCTGCGCCTGCCAGATTTCCATCTCTGCGGACTCACAGACGCTTCCTGCTTCTGACAGTTCGCTGCCATGTCTGAATTCTGATACCTGCTCTACAATTGCGTCAAGATCTTTATCTTCCACCATAGCATTTCCGTCACAAATTTTATTTGCTGAAGCAACCCCCAGCTCATAAGTACATTTATCTATCGTCAGCACATTCTCCATAGTTCTTCTTAATTTCGCGTCCGGACCGAATGTAGCTAATACGGGATCTGTGTAATGCGGATGTCTGTATGGGAATGTGGCAGCTTTGCTCACTGTCATTTCATGCACCGCATTTACGCCATCAGAAACAGCCGCCAAGTCCACAACGGTAGTATCTTCCTCAATTCCACATTTGTCTTCAACACTATTTATCTCTTTAATAATCTGTCCAGCCCCTATTATTTTCTTCACAAAATAAATTCGGCTCATCCCCGTCTCGAATGTCCTGGTAAAGCAAACGCCCTCTCCATCCGCAACAGTTTCCACCTCACAAACTTCTCCGGTCAGCGGGTCAAGCTCTTCCACAGCGTTCCCGCAGTCAAGTTTTATGTAAATCTGATGTGCATTGTTCCGATCGTGATTTGTCAGGAAAAGAATATGTCCATCTTCTGTCTTTCTCAGCATGGAAAGAATCTCACCATCCTCTGCGCCGCTGGCATTTCGCACAGTAAAATCTTTTCCGGTGCATTTCGCCACAGCTTCCGTCAGCTCCCATTCATGCTCAACCGTATGAACAAATGCTTCCTCATCTAAAACATCCCGGATATCACCATATTTTCCACACACTTTCCTGCGGTCAGATTTCTCTTCATTTACATCTTCACTGTCTATTTTTTTATCCCATCTCTTAGCAACGCAGATCTGCTTACTACCAATCCGTTCTCCTTCAATCATCACCGGATACGGCTTCAGCCAGATCACCATTCCACCAGCTGCAAGAAATTCCTTCAACAGCTTCACCGTGTTTGCAAACAGATTGCTCACTCCCGGAACCACAACCACCTGATAGCTGCACTTTCCTGCCACAAACATTCCATCCTCAACCTTGCCGTCCTGCTCCAACAGGATCTCATCTCCAAAATCAAAATCCACATGCCCTGCAGTCAGCGCTTTTGCGATCCGGTTATAATACTCACCTTTTCGATTTAAAGAAGTAATATGCTCATCCAGCCATCCCATATTCATTTCCAGATGATTGAAATCCTCCGCCCGGTCACTGCGGCACTCGGTCCAGATGCTGGAAATCGGATGGATCATCAGCACCTTCCGCACCGGCTCACCCTGAGAAAGACACAGCGCCAGACGACCAAAATAATTCTCCATCTTATCATTGTCATCCCACCAGGTATTCTGATAGTTGAAAACCGGCGGATAGTCCCTCTTCCTGCATCCAGTAATGGAATACAGTGCAAGATGCTGACAACGTCTCGTAATTCCAAGCGCAAACTGCCAGTCCCCCAGCCATTTCTGTGTGGAAAAATCCAGCTCCCAGCCAGTGCAGCCGTAAGCCTCACTGATGGTCATGGAACGTTCATACTGATGTGCCACGCTTGCACACTGTTTCACAGTCAGATACTCATCCGTCTGTGCGCCAAGAAGATCAATTCCAGGATTATGCAGATAACGAAGCTGAGGCATCGCCGCACCGCACACACGAGTCTGATAGCCCAGGTCGTTCTCATATAAAATATGTCCCGTAGTACGAAGTCCCCGTTTATCACACCACTCATAAACCTGTTTCATATAACTTTCTTCGAAACGCTGTGCCACCGTCTTCCAATAATCATGACGGATCTTCTCCGCCCCTTCCCCATCAAAAAACAGATAAGGCAGCTTCTCCTGCGGATCATATCCTCTCTTTTCAATAAAATACTCTGTAAATCCAATACTCCACGGAATCCACGGTCTGCCTTCATGGAAAACGCTGAAGAAATCACAGCAGTTTGGTTCATCTGTGAAAAATCCTTTCACCTCTTTTGGAAAACTTCCGCCAAACACTTCCTCATAATGCTCATGGGTCAACTTCAAAAATGTCTTCACGCTCTCCGGATTCAAATTATCCGGCGGCATCAAGCCGTTGTACCACTCGCTCTTACCAGAAATCTCCTGACGCAGAAGCAGAATCTCTTCATCAACACCGCAAGCTTCAGCAGCTTCCTCATAAGTCAGATATTCTTTCATCCTCTTAATAAATCTGCCGTCCGCCGCCGTCTGAATCACATAAACACCCTGAAGAAACTCTGTCTCCATAGTTTCTTCCACTGCTAAATCTTCACTGCCGTTCCTGCCAGACATGAAATTTTCGTCTGTGCTTCGATTCTCGCCACACATTATCGAATCCGAGTCCCCAGTAACTGTCCTTTCTTCCTCGTTACTTAACTTCGCCGGTACCGCCAGCTCCCCGGCTTTCCCGCACTCCATCGTCAGTGCCCTGGCTGTAAACTCCGCTGGATTTACCCTGCTGACCTTACCTCCTGCAGCCCCCGACGGCCATTTATCCTCATCATATATCCACAGCTCCAGATCATTTTCCCGGGCTTTATCCACACAAAACTTCACATCCTCCATCCACTCTGTGGAAAGATACTCCGTCTCCAGCCCTTCACGGGAATGAATAAAAAATCCCCCCATCCCCGCCTTCTTAAATCCCTCTATCTGCTCTCCCAGATTCTCCTTCTGAAGCCTGTCATTCCACCCCCAGAAAGGAGCACTCCGATACTCCTTCGGCGGATTCTCAACCAATCCCTTTACCTTATCCAATGTGCCCATCCTTATGTCCTCCTCTTATAGTCCCACATTACATTATTGTTCTAAATTCCCTATTCCATCATCACCAGCACCGTCGCTTTTATTGTATCCATTCGTTACCAATACACAGCGTTTTCGCAACTGATATTCCTAAGCGGGGCATTTCCAGGTGCGCCCTTAACGGAGGCGAGATCCACTGCTTACGAAGACTTAATCGTGAAGGCTCTCCTGAACGATTTAGTCGTAGTTAGCAGTTAGCTCGCCGCAGTGTTGCACCGCCCCGCGTGGAATATCAGCTGCGAAAATGCGTCCGTGCAGCCAATGATACAACAAAAGGGACTGCAAAACAGTCCCTTTCATACTACCCAAGTTCATATTTTACATGAAGTTGTTAGGTATAAACATAATAATATCCGGTACATAAGTAACCAGGAACAACAGCCCGATCATAATAAGCACCATCGGCAAAATCTCCCGTATGACACCCTTGATCTTCGTTTTTCCAAGTCCCGAAACAATAAACAACAGCATACCAAATGGCGGTGTGGAAAGACCGATCATCATGTTCAGGCAGATTACAACGCCGAAATGAACAAGGTCAATACCCATAGCCTGTACCAGCGGAAGAACCATTGGTACGAATACCAACTGGATCGTACTTACATCAAGTACACAGCCAAGAAGCAGGAATACGATGTTTACGATAAACAGGAAAATGTACTTGTTATCTGTGATTCCCATAACCAGTCCTGCAACAACTCTCGGAACCTGCTCCAGAGAGATAATATAAGAGAACAGCATGGAAGTTCCGCAAAGGAGAGCCAGTGTAGCTGTGTTGGCAGCGGATTTCTTTATGATACCCCAAAGCTTTTTCCATCCCAGTGTTTTGTAAATCAGTGCAGAAATGATCAGTGCGTATGCAGAAGCAACAGCACCAGCCTCTGTAGGAGTACAGATACCGGAATAAATTCCACCAAGAAGAATAACAACTGTAAACAGTGCCGGAAGAGCCTGCAATGTAGCTCTCAGAAACTCTCTCTTGCTCATGACCACACCAGCCGGATAATTTCTCTTATGAGAAATAAACGCAACATAGATCATAAGAAGAATGGCAAGTAAAACGCCAGGAACCATACCTCCCATAAACAGCTTACCAATGGAAGCACCGGATAACATAGCGTAAATAACCATTGGAATACTTGGCGGGAAAATCGGTCCTACCGTTGCAGAAGCGGCTGTAATGGCACAGCTGAACTCTGCATCATATCCCTCTTTTTTCATCTGGTCGATCTCCATCAGACCAATACCGGAAGCATCTGCGATAGCAGAACCGGTCATACCTGAGAAAATAAGGGAAATAAATACGTTAACCTGTGCTGTACCACCTTTTAATCTTCCAAGAAGACCATTACAGAAAGAGAACAGCTTGTCTGTTACCTCACCTTCATTCAGCACATTTGCCATGAAAATAAACAGCGGCGCTGCAAGCATGGTATAGTTTGCAAACATGTTACCAGTGATAACGGTAAATACCTGGCCCAGTTTGTCCGGAGCTGCAAGCAGAAAATATGTAATAGAAGCTGCAAGCATGGAGAAAGAAACAGGCATACGGATTATGAAGCAGATCGCCATAACCACAAACAGCATAATAATCGGCATACTCATGATTCTTTTCCTCCTTCCTTGTATTCTTTAAATGCATTTTTGATATTGATACAGGTTCTGACGATGATCTCAGCCAGCATATACATAAATGGTGCAAAAACAACTGTATATGGAAGCTTCAGAACTCCTGTTACCATTTTCTTTCCAACCATGGACTGGAAACACGGTACAAAACAGGTTACCAGCAGGATTAAAAGAAATGTATTGTAAACTACTTTAAAAATAAACTGGGTACGAGGTTTTACAGCATCGTAAACCAGACCAAATACTACGTGTTCATCAGCTTCCATTGCCTTACCAACGCCGAAGAACATGGTCCACATGTAACCCAGAACAGATACCTCATAACTCCATGTTACAGGGGTTTTGAAAAAATATCTGGATACGATCGTTACCATAAAGGTAAGGAAAATTACCAAAAACGTAATGTTTGGGATAAAAACGCCAAGGAAATCGACGATCTTTTTCCCGATCTTTTTGAAATTATCCACAGTTTCCTCTCCTCTCAGATTCACTTTTCTGCCATCGGTTTGTTCCCTTTTGCAGACACTACTGCAAAAGGTTTCACCTGTGCAGACAGGCAAAAAATCTGTTCTTTGTTAAAAAGCCCAGGCCGTACACACAGCCTGGGACTTTTCTTTGTTATAAGTCAGACAGATGTCTCAAGTTTTGCTGTCAATTCATAGCTAAGCACTATGTCTTGCCTGTTGTCACGACAATTCAGTTTACTCTTCTGCGGTTGTTGTATCAGCCATAGCCTGGATTTCGTTGTAAAGATCCATATCCCAGTCTTTGATCATATCTTCGTTTTCCATATACTTAGCCTGAACTTTTTCTTTAAACTCGTTGATGTCAGGATATGTAACAGTAAGTCCCTGCTCCTCAAAGAATTTGATCAGTTCAGCTTCTCTGTCAAGTCTTGCTGTATCGTTTACGTCTCTTGCATATTCCATAGCCTCAGTAACAGCTTCCTGCTGAGCCTCTGTCATGCTGTTCCATGTGTCACCGTTGATACATGGCATGATGGAGTCAACAACGTGGTTTGTGATTGCGATGTATTTTGTTACTTCATAGAATTTTGCACTCTCGATACTTGGAAGCGGGTTATCCTGTGCATCTACAGCGCCAGTCTGAAGTGCAGTATACAGCTCACTGAAGGAAAGTGGTGTCGGGTTTGCACCAAGTGCCTCACCAAGGAACAGCCATGCTTCGGAGTTCGGCATACGGAGAAGTAATCCGTTCATGTCATCGTAGCTGTTGATTTCTTTCTCTCTTGTGTTGATTACACGGCTTCCAAGATAGAAGCTGGAAAGAGGTTTGATGTTCAGTGTCTCTTCAATCTGTGGACGGATCTTGTTAAGTCCGATGTCACCGTTGAGAACGCTTGTCATATGCTCATAGGAGCTGAACAGATATCCGGAAGCAAACATGCTGTAGGACGGAATCTGTGTTGCAATTGTCGGGAAGGAAATATATGCCAGATCTGCATCTCCGTTAAGAAGAGCATCAAACTCGTTCTCGGATGAGAACAGAGAACCGTTGTCGTAGCATTTACATGTTACGGAACCACCGGATAATTCCTCAACTTTATCTGCAAACTCATACATAGCCTCTGTATGGGAGTCACCGCTTACAGATACTGATGTAAAGATCAGCTCTACTGCCGGGTCATTTGCTGCTGCAGCATCTGCTGCCTGTACACTGATGCTTCCTGTTAACAGCATTGTTGCTGCCATAGCTGTTGATAATACTGCTGCCATTAATCTTTTTTTCATTCTCTCATCCTCCTGATTTTTACACACTATGTGTTTTTGTTTCCTTTTTTTCACGTATATTTGTAACCCCAATTACAAATCTTAAGAAATACCTTTCAGCCGGCCTCACGGTCCCCACCGTTCCGGCAGTTATCTCTGATTACTTTCCAAAAAAGCTCTTGCGGAAGGTCTCTGTGATCGCACAGAACTCTTCGATCTCTAATTTCTTGCTTCCTGTAAGAAGCTTATAATCCTGTCTTCTTGACTGAAGTGTCATCGGCACACCTACCAGATTCATATGGTATTTGCTGTTTACCGGATATACCTGGCACTCAACCATGGAAGCAGCGCCAAGGAAGTTCATAAGCTCCTGTGCTTTCTCCGGCTGCTCTTTATAGTTCTTGCAAAGCCATACATAAAGATCCGGATGGAAGTTTGCCATAACTCCTGAGTATCCTGCACATCCCATTTCCATGCTGCGAAGAAGTGTTGCTGCATTTGCATTGAAGATCTTTAATCCGGTGCCCTCAACTGCTTTGCATTTTGCTTCCAGCTGATCAAGATCACAGCAGGTGTCTTTCAGGAATGCAAATTTCTCAGTCTCTGCACACCATTTGAGAAGCTCTGGTGAAAGAAGTCTCTTGTATGGTGCCGGGCACTCATAAACACCGAACATATCTCCATCAATGTGATCCAGAAGATATTCAATATTTTTCTTAGCTACATCTTCGCTCTCGTTCTCTTTTGCAAACTGATTGGAAATGAAAACATATGCATCTACACCGGCATCGATTACAGTCTGAGCTTCGCGGATCTGATCCTCTACCTTCTCAGCGCAATGTCCGGAAGCAATTACTCCCATGTGCTTTGGTGTATTATTGATAATAAATTTTGCAAGCTCCACTCTCTCCTGTGGGCTCAGCTCAAACATTTCACTGGACTGACATACTGCGAAGATTCCGTCAACACCGTTCTTGTCATACCACTCAATGATTCGAAGGACTGCATCATAGTCGATCCTGTTGTCCTCTGTAAAAGGTGTGATCATAACCGGCCATACGCCGCCTGCAATTGTTTTTTTCATGCTCTTCTCCCTCTTGATGTTTACTTGTTGCTGTTCACCGGTAACGTTCCGCGATGTGTTTTTATGAACGGAATGAACAACAACATTTACTATCCACTGCAACCGCGCAATTGCTTTTCAACTGTGACTATAGTATAATATAAATAATTTAAAATTGCTTTCAGCAAAATATTTAGTACTATTTTATAACTTTGTACGAAAAAGAATACAAAGCAGCACAGCATAGTGCGGTAAACAAAACAGAGTTACGGTTCACTTCGTTCACAGTAACACACTTCGCGGAACGTTACCAGTGAACAGTAGCAAAACAGACTGCAACACAATAATTCACGGACATAAGAAGAGGCGACTTGAATGGAACAGGAAATATTTGACGATTACATATGGAACGAACATAAAAAAATATTAACAGCAGATAAACATAAGATCCCGGGGCTTAGAAATCTTTCTCATTTTACACCTATGGCACCTGGCGTTCCGGTTCCTCTGCATTATCACTCTGATATCATCGAGCTTCATTTCATGGTGAAAGGCCAGCGCAAGACTTACGTTATGAAAGGCGGCGTCCGCACCAGCTACTGTGCTACCGGAAATAACCTTTTTATCACCAGACCTTATGAGCTTCATACTACAGGACATATTGCCCAGAACCGCTGCGAATTTTTTGCAATGCAGCTGGATCTGAAGGAGCACGATAATTTCCTTGGTCTGAACCAGCATTACAGCAATATTTTGTGCCATCGGCTTCTGAATATGGATCAGCACCTGTACCATGTAGGCAGTTCCCAGATTTCCATGCTGCGCACTGCTTTTAACCTGATTTCTTACGGAACAGAAGGCGACTCCATTGCCGGTGTCCAGTATCTGACCTGTGTACTTGCCAGTCTGAACTACCTGACTGCAGTTCCAGCCCAGGAAGAGATCAATGAACAGCTGAACAGTGACATCGGACATGCGCTGAAATACATTGAACAGAATATTGAAAACCCCATTACACTTCAGGAGCTTGCCCAGGCATCCAACTATTCTCTATCCCGTTTTAAAGCCAAATTTAAAGAAGAACTGGGAATTACTCCTGCTGAATACATTACCCTCCAGAAAATGGATCGGGCACAGATGCTTCTGAAGACTACAGATGATTCCATTACAGATATTGCTTACCAGCTGGGCTTTTCTTCCAGCAATTACTTCTGCTCTGTTTTCAAAAAGACTCTGAGCTACAGCCCGGCGGCATACCGCAAAAGTTTTTCCCAGTCATAGAAAATGCTGCAAAATCATTGCAAAAATGATTTTGCAGCATTTTTTTCCGCGTCCAGAGCGTGTTTGAAAATCATTCCCGCAATCTGCGCGCCCTGCTTTGCTGTATATTTTTCCCGGATTCAGCTGCGGCAGCTGAATCCGGGCTCAATACCCTTACTATTCTGGCTTTGCAATATCACCTGTTTAATTGATTGCAAAGGTCTGCTGTGTATCATAAAATCCGTCCTGATACATGACGTAGATTTCATAATTATCTGCATTCATTCCCTGAAGAGGCACCGGGATATTTTCATAGAAATCCAGAAATGTTTCCATATGCAGACGAACCTCTGTTGTATCATAAACATAGGTATTCTTCTCCCCTTTGAAAATGATCTGGGAAATCTGATGATCATAGGTTCCTATATAGAGCACTTTTCCAGTGATGTTATATGTCAGGGTATCTGCCGGAAGCACCTGATCCGGTTTCTTGTTCCACAGCCATTTCCAGGTCTTCACCGGCTGCCACAATTCTCCTTTGATATAATTTTCATCCAGCTCCATAGGACTTGCAAGATCGTTGTAATCAATCCGCATTTCCTCTGCACGGTAAAAGGTTTTCTTAAGACAGTACTGATTCAGAACTTTCTCTGTATCGTAGTCAAACTCGTAGGTCATTCCCTTCCAGCCGTTTTCTGCATTTGCCGCATGACCGCACATTCCGAAGAAATGATTGCTATCAGCCTCATAAATCGCTGCGGATGTGATCTTGGACCATACCGTAGGAATCTTCTTAATCTGCTTCACAGTACCTTCTGCTTCATTTACAGAATATACCAGCAGGTAGGATTCCTCTGTCTTGTCATAATAGTCGATATCTTTCTTCCTTCTCCACAGGAAATGGTTATCAAACATGGTGATTTCTATAGTCTGGTCATCGCCATCCAGATCTGTATCGATCTGATATGCTGTATGCTGCTGGAACTGATAAATGAAATCGCCATCTGCTTTCAGCACATATTTTTCATAGTCTGTGCCTTCCCAGAATCTTGGATCGCAAAGAATCCACTGGATTTCCTTGGTTGTCCAGTTTACCTTGATCACAGATTCCAGATTGCGGACACTGAGCAGAATAGTATCTGTCTCCGGCTGATAGGAAACCGTATTAATATGAGCCCAGTCAACCAGATTCTCGTATTTGCATTTAATAATATCTTGAAGTTTCAGTTCATTTACCACCGCACCTGTCTGCCGGTCGATTTCCTCAACTTTATCTTCACAATGGCTCTGCATGGAGCTTGTAAGCACCAGAAGATTTCCGCCTGGCTCCTTCTCAATTACCTCATGATGACTTCCCCCGGAAAGATAATACATGTTGTAAGCTCTTCCCAGATAATCCAGCTCATAAAGATTGGTAGACTGAGGCTTCTCCAGGTTCGGAACATATCCGGCAGTATCCTGCCAGATCATTCTGCAGTTGGAAAGCATGTAAAGGCCATAATTTCCAGTCTCTTTGTTCATATACCAGCGAATATCTCCCATGCAGTCATATGCAAAAGGAAGATGAGTTCGCTGTCCGTAAACCATGGTCAGATCATATGCAGATTCTCCACTGGTCTCCACAGGTTCGATCACATCCGTAAGAGACTCTGGCAAAGCTTCTGTTGTAATGGTGATCTCCTGGGAATCCTTCACTCTGCCGGAATCATCCAGAAGTTCCAGTACTACTATATTATCCTCTCCCGGATAAAGACCGATAATGGGCACTCTGTGTGAACTGGCCGCATCTATCTCTCCGCTGATGTCTGCTGCTGCAGTTTTTCCTTTCACAGTAAAGCGCACTCCATACTCTTCTTCTGTGTCAAAAAGTACTACTGCAGTTAATGGGGAAATCTGATATGGGTTGAGAATAACCATGGGATCATCCCATGTATATCCATTTTCCTGCTCTGCCTGCAGCTGTTGGTCAATCTCATAGGAGGTTGCCACCAATGTTTTCGTCTGAGGGATTTCTGTCTGGATATCATTCGCGGAATCATCGTTTTCCTGAATGGAAATCGTGTCATCCACATCCATGGTAACATTCAGCTTTTGACCGTAATAGCCATATTTTTTCTTCCGTTTTTCTTTTACAGAATAGGGAATTTCCTGATTGGTAAGTTTCATGTAAGTATTATAAATTCCCCGCCGCTTTTTCCAGCAAAGGCCTGCAAACAATGCAAGCAGCACCAGAAACAGAAGCAGAATGGTGATTTTTTTCTTTTTGCTCCATTTTTTCATACTGTAAGCTCCTCAAATTTTTGTCGTTATGTCCGTACAGGCTGCAAAGCCTGTAACGTCAAAATGGGTTCAAGGCTCTTGAACCCATTTTGACAAATTATATACTTATGCCTGACTGTACATATATCCCGTATTATAAAGAACACCGTCCAGTTCCAGGTAAATATCCCATTCCTGACCTTCCAGCCCGTCAACTGCCGTCCAGCCCTTAACTGTAACATTTGTTCCGTCATCTCCTTCAGAAGGAGTCTGTGTCAGCTGATAAGCTCTCTGGGACTCACCGCTTATCAGGATCATCTTTCCAGCCTGCAGATCTGCTGCTGCGGTCTGGGTCTGGAAGCTTCCGTTCACACTGATCTTGCTTCCATCCAGCAGGAAATTCCAGCCATCTGGCAAAGCCTCTGCGGTGCTCACATCAATGCTGCTTTCCTCATAACTTGTCTCTCCAAGAGAACCAAGCACCTCCGGAACTGCGGATGGATCATATTTTCCTTCTGTATAAAGGGGCATGCGGAAAGAACGATAGGTCAGCGCATTATAAGTGTCACCGGAGATCGTCAGTTCAAAGCTCAGCTCTCCATTATCTACCTGATCGATATGTGTGGTCTTGGTCAGTCCCTGTACAAACATATCTTTCGGGTAATAATCACTGCGGTTTTCTTCATCGCTATGCAGGTGGGAGCCAGCTGTGATCCACAGATGATCCTGTGTTCCATCCAGGGAAACCACACCGGAAATCCAGTCCGAATACCAGTCGGCGCCTCGCTCTTTACCATACTCAGTTACCTGGGAAACGGTCATGTTCTCTGTATCAATCTGATAAACAACCGCACGGGAATATACGTTATCACCACTTACACGGTTATCGCCATCCACACGTTTTACCTTGGCAGTACCATTGTCAAAAAGAGCAATATCTCCATTATCCAGAATGGAAACATTATGCTGTGCATAGAACCATTCGAAATCTTCTCCTTCCGGAGTAAAGAAGTAAGACGGATCCACACCATCCCAGCCTGTAGGATCTCCAAGGATCCATGCCAGGGATTTGTCCTCTTTATTTACTGCTACAATGGCATCTTTGTGTCTTGCAGAAAGAAGAACCAGATCATTCTCTGCATCATAGGCAAGACCATTATTATGGAACCAGTCAGCTTCTTCACTTCCGTCTGAATCCATAGAAGCAGACTGTCCATCTTCCTGGCTGATGAGATCTTTCATGTCAAGCTCCCATACAACAGCACCGGTCTCGCGGTCAATTTCTACCACGTAGTCCTCAACTGTGCTTAAGTCCGGGCTGTCAGAAGCCACCAGGAGATTGCCATCCGGAAGCTCCACGAAATCGTGATGCTGGCCACCAGGAATCATGTATTCGCGGTAAATTTTTCCCAGAAGGTCGACTTCGATCATTCCTTCTTTATAGTAGCTGCTCTTCAGCACATAGGATGCAGGCATGAGAAGATGCCCGTTCTCCAGCTGGTGAACTCCGAGAGTTCCGCCAATATTGGTAAAGAATCTGATATCTCCGGCCGCATCTACTCCATACAGGGTTCCCATAGTGGAGCAGACAAAAGTCAGGTTCGAATAATCGTAACTTGCCTCACTTTTCATCTCTGTCTGGATTGTACCGTAATCAACACCTATATCTTCAGTTGTTACTTCAAAGGTAGCAGAAGTTCCATCATCCAGAGTGATTACAACCTCTGTGGTATCATTGTTGTAAAGACCATAAATCGGGACGATATGCTCCGTTGCCTCCTCAAAAGTTCCCGTCACATCGTTCTCTGCGGATTTCCCTTTCACAGTAACAGTTCCGCCGCAGGCTTTCTCTGTGGAAAAAACGGCAACTGCACTTAAAGGGGACATTCCATATGGATTGACTACAATCAGGGCCTCATCAAGACTGTAGCCGTTTGACGCCTCTTGAAGGAGCGCTTCGTCAACAGCAGTCTGCTGTGCAAACCGGTCTGTTACTTCCAGGGCTGTCGCCTGGGACTGGGTATCTGCTGTTTCTGCTGCCTCGGAATCTGCATTCTCTGCATCCTCGACAGTTTCTGTTTCCGGCTCATCTGTTTCTGTCTCTGCTGTAGTTTCTTCCTCTGCTGTAATTTCTGTTTCTGCTGCAACTGTAGTAATAGAACCCACTGTCATTGTCATCATTACAAGTATTGCAGCCAGTTCCCGATATCTTTTATTCTTCATGCCAGCCTCCTGTACAATTTTATGATTTCTCAAACACGATCTAATACAAAATCCGCATTTTCATACCACCGTCATGGCAGCTGACGGATTGTCTGCATTTTTTATCATCCTTATAATGCGCAGTGATATTCCTCTGCCTCAAATGGATAGCTAAGCTCCAGACCTTCTGCATTCTCGTCAATCTCAAATGCGATCCAGCCCTCGTTGGAACCGAAATTCAAAGTGGTTCCTGCCATACGTGTCATACCAAGCTCTGAAATGAATTCATCATCCATTCTGCTATATTCATTTCCTTCACTGTCAGTCAGCTTCAGATTCGCCCAGTCCAAAGTCTCCTTGCTGCCGTCTTTCTCGATCTTCAGCTTAATCATACAGAAAGTCTTGCCTGCGTCAGCTTCTTTCTTGTAGTCGCTTGTCTCCACACCTGTATAGCCAAGTTCTACGCTTACATTCTCAAGAGAGGAATTGATCTCCACATCTTCTACTGTAATATTCCATCCTGCTGCAGAAACAACCTCGCCGTATGCATCACTGTTTGCAGTCTGGGCTGCTGTACCAGCAGAACTTCCTGCTGCTTCTGTCTCCTTGCTGTCAGCCACCTCTGCACTGTCTGCTTCTGTTGAATCACTACTTGCAGAATCCTCACCTGTACTCTCTGCTTCTGCAGCTGTGTCATCTGCCTCTGCACTGTCTTCTTCAGCGGAATCAGTACTTGCAGAATCTTCACTTGTATCTTCTGCTTCCGTGCTGTCAGGCTCTTCCTTGGCATCAGCATTGTCTGCGGCAGCTTCTGTCTTGGTATTCTCTTCCGTCTTTGTATCATTTGTGCCACCACAACCAGCCATTAAACCAGCCACCAGAACGGCTCCCATTACCTGTAATAAAACTTTTTTCTTCATTTTTTTACTCCCTTTATTTTTCTGGTATAACTTCATTTACCTGGAGCATGTTTGAAATAAATATTCTGCCAAATGTGCCGGAATCATTTTTCAAACACGCTCTGGTCGTGTTATCAACTATTATAGCATAGTTCCGCAATAAAAAAGAAACACTTTCTTAATATTGCCTGTAAAAATTTAAAGTTTTACTGTTTCCACCATTCACAGCAACACGCTTCGCAGAATGTTACCAGTGAACAGCAGCATTAAATCACTTAATTTTTATATTTTGTTCCAAATCATAAAATTCGTTCTGATATACAACATAAATCTCATAATCATCCGCTTCCATTCCCTGCAGCGGTACCGGAATGTTCTCATAGAACTTCAGGTAAGATTTCGTATGAAGACGGATGTCTGTAGTGTCATACACATAAGTATTTTTCTTTCCATGAAAAATAATCTGGGAAATCTGGTGATCATAAGCGCCTGCATAAAGCACCTGTCCGGTAAGATGCAATGTAATCTCGCCGTCATCCAGTACCTGTTCCGGCTTCTTCTGCCAGAAGAACCAGGTCGCTTTTACAGGCTGATATAATTCTCCCATAATATAGTTGTCTTTTATTTCCATGACTGCTGCCAGATCATTCCAGTCAATTTTCATCTCTGATGCGCGATAATAATAGCTTTTGATGCTGAACTGATTGATCAGCTCTTCTGTATCATAGTCAAACTCATAGTTCATTCCTCTTCGTTTATCTTCAGAATCCTTCACATGACCGCACATGCCGAAAATATGATTACTGTCAGCATCATAAATAGCAGAAGAAGTAATGGTAGACCATACAGTAGGAATCTTTTTAATCTGCTTTACTGTCTTTTCTGCTTCATTTACAGCATAAACCAACAGATAAGATTCTTTTTCACCATCAAAGTATTGCAATACATCGGACTTTCGTACTTTTACATAATGATTATCAAACATACTGACTTCTATTGTCTGGTCATCTCCATCCAGATCTGTTTCCAGCTGGTAGGCAGTATGCTGCTGGAACTGATAAACAAAATCCCCTTCCGGCTGAAGCACATATTTCTCATATTCTGTATCCTCCCAGAATTTCGGATCGCAGAGAATCCACTGGATTTCCTTTGTCGTCCAGTTCAATTTGACCACAGATTCCAGATTTCGGGGACTGATCACAATGGTATCTGTCTCCGGCTGATAAGACACAGTGTTTAAATGGGTCCAGTCAACTCGGTCCTCATATTTCCCGCTAAAAATGTCTTCCATTATCAATTCATTTATAACTTCTCCGGTCTGTCTGTCAATTTCCTGGATTTTGTCCTCAATGTGTCCTTCCAGAGAACTGGTCAAGACCAGAAGATTTCCGTCCGGCTCTTTTTCGATTACTTCATGGTGATTTCCACCCGCCACATAGTACATGGTGTAAGCGCGTCCCAGATAATCCATCTCATAGAGATTGGTTGTCTGCGGTTTGTCCTGGGATGGCATAAAAGCTTCATTGGAGGCAACTATCATCCTGCTATTTGACAGCATGTAAATTCCAGAAGTAAATTCTCCGCTCATGTACCAACGGATATCTCCCATACAGTCATAAGCAAATGGAAAGGTTGTATGCTGTCCATATACCATAGTCAGTTCAAATGCAGATTCACCGCTTGTTTTCACCGGTTTCACAGCATCATCCAGTTTATCCGGAAGTTCATCCGTTGTAATAGTGATTTCCTGGGAATCTGTAACCTTGCCTGATTTATCCAGAAGCTCCAGAACAACTGTATTTTCCATTGCCGGGTAAAGACCGATCACCGGGATTCTGTGTGAAGCAGCAGATTCCACTTCTCCGCTGATATCTGCGGCTTCCGTTTTTCCCTTGACCGTAAAACGCACCGCACACTCTTCTTTTGTGTCGAAAATAATCACCGCTGTCAATGGAGAAACCTGATAAGGATTCTGGATCACCATAGGCTCCTCCCAGCTGTATCCATTCTCCAGCTCAGCCTGCAGCTGCTGGTCGATTTCATAAGAGGATGCTATACGTGTGGTTTCTTTTGGAATGTCTGTTTCGATCTCATTTGCAGAACCGTCATTCTCAGTTATGTAAACCGGATTCTCCAGATTCATGGAAGCATTCAATTCCTGGTCATAATATCCATATTTTTTCCTTCTTTTTTCCTGAACAGAATACGGAATCTCCTGACCAGTAAGCTTCATATATGTATTATAGATTCCACGGCGTTTTTTCCAGCATAGAGCGGCAAACAGCACAGCTAAAATTAAAAATATAATAAATACTGCAATTTTTGTTTTTTTATTCCACTTTCTCATTTTCCCAAATCCCTGATTTCCGGAAGTTGAAGCCAGAACAGCACTCCGTTCTCCATATTTTGGGCTCCGCAGCTTCCTTTATGTTTATCCACGATCTTTCGGACCACAAAAAGTCCAAGACCAATGTTACGTACTTCATTCTCAGATGTGACTGGTTTCTTCTTCTGGGAAGTTGTGTAAAAGCTGTCCCAGATATGCTCCATCTGCTCTTCTTTAATCTGCTCTCCATCGTTGTAGACTTCCATGCGTATCTGCTTTTTCTCTTTCTTCAGAGTAATCCGGATCCGCTTTCCCTGCTCTGTATGCTGAAACGCATTCATCAGATAATTGTTTACTGCTCTTTCCAGATACATGCGGTTTCCGTATGCGAAACAGTTCTTTTCGATTTCCTGTTCCACTTTGATCTCGTTTTTGCGGAACATAGCATCATATCGAAGAAGCAGATATTCTATCATTTCTGATACATTTACACGGCTCATTTCCATGGAACTCATCTGATTGTCCAACATGGAAAAATCAAGGAGTTCTCCTACCATTCTGGACATTTTGTCCAGCTCCTCGTGAATGGAAGAATAATAGTAGGAACGATCAATCTTATCTCCTGCGATTTCCAGCATTTCCACCTGGCTGGACACTACTGCAAGAGGTGTTTTTAATTCATGGGAAATATTCGCCACAAATTCTCTCTGGCTTTCCAGAAGCTGATAGTCAGACTGCTTTGCTTTTTTCTCGGTACTTGCTTTACTCATTTTTTCCTGGAAATAGCTTAATCCCACCATCAGAAGCAAAACAACCGCCAGATATAATCTGGTTCCCTCAATCACTTCCAGAACTGACTGAACATCTTTTCGCAGGTAAACATAGAATGTATGTCCATCCTGTATAATCTTCCCACGAAACATCAGAATATGCCTGGATTCCATGCGACGCTGTTCCAGGGTTCCTTCTTCTGTGTACTGGGCAATTTTGTTTTCTATGTACTTACGGGCATGCGTGGTCTTCAGAGATGATCTGGACGTATAAATCTGCTCATAATTTTCATTCGCAATTACAGTCTCAAATTTTTCTTTCTGATAATCACCAAGTGTCTCTTCGTCGTCCTCGCTAAGTTCCTCAAGATCCATGTCATGGATATCTTCATACAGCTGACGCATGATTCTGGCCTTTGATGAAGTATATATGGGATAACAGCACACGCTATACAGCATGACTGCCACCGCAAAGGCAATAATCTGAATCCACAGAGCTTTCCCAGCTCTCCAGAAATTTTTTTTAATTTTCATGGATGTCCTCCCCGAAGATGTAGCCCACGCCGTAAACAGTCCGGATATAATTGCAGCCTTCTCCCATTTTTTTCCGCAGCTGCTTCACCAGAGTATCAATGGTCCGCACATCACCTGTATAATCGTATTCCCACACCGCATTCAGTATGGTATCTCTTGGCAGAACAATTCCCGGATGCTCCATGAAGTAAATCATCAGATCAAATTCCTTCCTGGTGGTGGGGATATGCTGCTCTTTGTAAAATAAAAGCTGTGCATTTACATCTGCCTGCAGATCGTTGTATTCCACCATAGTCCGCAGCTTCCCGGCACGCTTCAGCACTGCCTCAATGTGCATTTTCACAAGTGCCAGAGTAAAGGGCTTGGTGATATAATCATCCGCACCTTTCTCAAATCCGCTCATCTGGTCTGCCACTGCCGACCTTGCAGACAAAATAATAACCGGAACCTCCGATATTTTCCTGATCTCTTTCAATACGGTATATCCGGAAATATCCGGCAGCATAAGATCCAGAAGGATCAGATCCACCTTCTGCTTATTCTGGCAAAAATATTCCAGGGCTTTGTTCCCGGTCAGTGCTGTCTCTACTTCATAGTTCTGAATCCTCAGAAAGTCAGAAATCGTCTGTGCTAATTTCGGTTCATCCTCTACAACAAGAATCTCTATTTTTTTCACGGCTCTTTCCTCTCTCTTAAAGCCTGTCGCTAGAACGTGTTTGAAAAAGGCTTTCTGTATTTCAAACAGGCTTCAATGCTCTGTAAATCGTTGCGGTTTCCCATCAGACAGAAGCCGCAATTTATTTTAATATAGTATCATGTGATTTTGATGGAAATATGAGAAAATAAGTTTTCTTTTGACACAGAAAAATAAAAATGCCACAAAATCACCACTTTCCGTGACTTTGCGGCATTTTTTTAAGCAACCACTTCCAAATTTTGTTTTCTCATGACTCCCTAAAGTATCTCTATCTGGCAGGCTTTCATCGCTTCCAGCGCCCGCTCATGTCTCTCCGGCGTCACTCCGGCGCAGCAAAGAGAATCTACCATGATCGGTACCTCCGGCAAAAATGCTTTCAGCAACATGGCATTGGAAATCACACAGATATCTGTGCAAAGCCCTACCAGTGTAATGCTGTCAATGGTCTCTGATTTATTAAATTCTTTCAAGACTTTTCCCAGAGTTTCGCTGCCAAAGGTTGGCTTGTCAATGGGTCCGGACTCCAGAAGCTCTGCGATCTCCTCCCGGATCTCCCAGCCATAGGTGCCGCGGATGCAATGCTCTACAGGAAGCATTCTGCCTTCCTGGGTCTGCAGATAATCCCCGCCGTGAGTATCCCTGGTCGCCAGCACAAGACCATTGAAATTCTTCACTCTGTCCACCACATTAGGCACAATGGCTTCCGCCTCCGGTGTACCAAGCGCTCCGTCAATAAAATCATTCTGCATATCGATCACAACTAAAATATCCATATTTTCCCCCGTACTTCATATGTTTTTTAACAGAATTTTTCTCAATTCATCCCAAACACCACATATTTTTGTAAAACTTATTTAAATTAACTATACCACTTTATTGGAATTTCGTATACCGAAACGGTCAGATTTCTGAAAGATTTTAAAAATTTAACACCACTCACATACAAGGAGATTACCATGACCAAGGAGAAATTCCCTGCCCGCCAGGGACCAAGATACATTTTCTATTTTCTGATGCTCGCCATTCTTGGATGGTTCATTTTCATGCAGTTTTTCGGTGCGGATGAAAGAACTGTCAGCGGAAACTCTCCGTCCCTCCTCTATCCCGGAACCTTTACCTGGGAAAAATCTGACGGCACCACTGAAGAAATCACAGTTCCCGGTTCCTATGATGTTCCCGCAGGCGAAACCATGGTCATCACATCTACCCTTCCGTCAGATTTTGATGCCTCATCTATAGCGATTCGTTCCTCCCTGCAGGACGTAAACATATACATAAACGGCACCTTAAGAGAACAGTACAGCACCAGTAAAACCCGTCTGATTGGGAAAAATTCCGCCAGCCGTTTCATTTTTTGCTCCACCTCCCATGAAGATGCCGGAAAGGAGCTCCGCATTGAACTGACCACCTACACCTCCAACTATTCCGGTGTTGTGAACCAGATTTTTTGCGGAGATAAAGCGGACATCTGGCAGCTGATCTTCAGCCATTACGGACTGGCCACTTACATCGCATTTTTTACCCTGTTTTCAGGACTGACCACCATCCTTTTCAGCCTTACCCTTGGTTTTGTGTACCACACAAGCTTTGACATGGAATATCTTGGCTGGTGTATGATAATGGGAGCAACCTGGATGCTGGGCGAGTCCAAGATCCGCCAGCTGCTGATTCCAAACTCATCTGCCCTGGCTTCCTTGTGCTTCGTTATGATCCTCCTTGGACCGATTCCCCTTCTGCTTTATGCAGACAATATACAGCACGGACTTCACCGCAGGCTTTATCATATTGTGATCGGAATCTCCCTGCTGAATTTTACAGTCTGCACTATTCTGGCCATAGCAAATATTGCAGACTACATTGAAACCCTCCCACTGGGGCAGATCATACTGACAGGTACTTTCCTAATGGTGTTTATCCATCTTTGCCTCTACATCCGAAACAGAAAAAAAGCCTCAGACCATCTTCTGCTCCTGGCTCATTTGCTCATTTTGCTTTGCGTTATTACTGAATGTGTCTCTGTATATTTTGTCACATCCCTGTCCGGTCTTTTTATCGGCATTGGAATGCTCATTCTGCTGTTTGTCAACATTATCCGGACTCTTCGAAGCATCCAGCATATAGAGAATGAGCGCCAGCAGCAGGAGCTGGAACGCAAACAGAAGCAGACAGAGATCCTATCCCTGCAAATGATGCAGACTTTGTCCACCACCATCGAGGCTAAGGACGAGTACACCCGCGGACATTCCCACCGGGTTGCAGAATATGCCGCACTTATTGCAGCCGAGCTTGGATGGTCTTCAGAGGAAATCCAACAGTTAAAGCATGCCGCTTACCTTCATGATATTGGAAAAATTGGTATTCCGGACCTGATCTTAAACAAGCCCTCCAGACTTACAGATGACGAGTATAATCTGATAAAAAAACATACCGTCATCGGTGCAGAAATACTGAAGGATATTACCTTTGTCCCTCATATTGTTGAAGTGGCCAGAAATCATCACGAACGGTATGATGGAAATGGATATCCAGACGGGCTTTCCGGTGTCGAAATTCCCATTCATGCACGCATCACCGCAATGGCAGACAGCTATGATGCCATGAATTCCCGCAGAATTTACCGAAATGCACTTCCTCCGGAAATGATCCGGGAGGAAATCAGTAAGAACCGCGGAAAGCAGTTTGACCCGGAAATTACAGATGTATTTTTGAAATTGATAGACGAAAACCGCCTGATTCTGGATAACCAGCTTTCACCAGAAACAGAGACTGCAGCACAGCCTGAAATTGACAATACCATCAGCAAATTTATTTCTGATGTGGTTACCACCATAAAGAACCAGGAAGAAACCAAGCATTATGATCTGCTCACCGGGCTTCCTATGCGAGCCCTTGGAGAACAACTGATCGCCGAATTTATGAAAGAGCACAGCGGCTGCCTTGTTTTTCTGGATATGGATAATCTGAAAAAAATCAATGATATTCATGGGCATAAGGCAGGCGACCGGGCTCTGAAAAATCTCGGCAATCTGCTTTCCCGTTATACAATTGACGGACTCGCCTGTCGTCTGGGCGGAGACGAATTTCTTCTTTTTCTTCCGGACGTAACTGCAGAATCTGTTTCAGACACCATGGCGCAGCTGTTTAAACAGTTCCACGCCATTGCACAGGCAGATACAGAAATCCGCTATGCGTCCCTTTCTGCCGGTCTTTGCCTGTGTACCATCGGCGACACCTTCGCAGACTGCTACGCCAAGGCAGATAAGGCTCTGTATTTTGTGAAGCAGAATGGGAAAAACCAGTTTTCCTTCTATCAGCAGATTAACTACCAGGCTCCTGGCTCTGCAAGCATTGCAAGAGATCTTCGCCAGATTGCAGATTCCCTCCGCCAAAGCGGAAGCTACGCAGGTGCCCTGGATCTTAACTACCGGGATTTTTCCAGGCAGTATGAATACATGAACCAGCTGATCATACGAAGCAGCTGCCGCTGCTACCTGGTAATGGTTACCATGGAAACTGCCGCTGACACTCTTCCTCACATTGAGGAAATTGAGCAGGCACTTTCCCAGATGGAACAATCCATCCGCCAGACTATCCGCCGTGTTGATGTCTGCACCCGTTATAGTGCCATGCAGTACCTGATCATTCTGTTTGAGCCAATCGAAACCCAGATTCCAAACATCATGGATCGTATTTTCATACAATACTACAAACACTCCAAAAGCCACAGCTTCCAACCAGGCTACGAGTATCTGACTATGACAGAGATGAAGGAAAATGATGACAAATAGAAACGATTGATGTTGTAAAGAACAGTGGAGAGTGTAACTCGCGGTTAGGGTTACACTCTCCACTGTCTTTTTCTTATCTAACTGATTCAGATATTTTATTTTCTTAGCCAATGGTGTTTTACCTTTAATAATTGCTTTTCTCGTAGGGTCTCTTTCAATTAAACCTTCATCTACTGCATCCAGAATTGCCCCCTTAAGCTAATGATGAAAATCCAGCGTGGTCTGTCTTTCATGTTCTTTTTGCATAAGCTACCTCCATCTCTCCAAAATGCTTACGCTGATACAAAATCAGACTCAGTAAACAAATATTCCTTATACAGTTATGCACTTATTAACAATGGCTTAATTTCTTCCTCTAATGTTTTTCTTAATTCTTCCATCATTCTATGGTAATACTTAAATTTAGGCAGTGGCTTCTCCTGGGTCTCTCTGTAAGTGGTATAATCAGTAGTCGCTTTAATTGCACTTTCATTTGGGATTACGCCATTTTTATAATGAACTGCAGCATACATAACATCATCCTTTGAGGTATGCCATGTTATACAAAAATCGATTATAATCCGTTCAATACAATCCTGTCAGGATCTATTCCCGGTCCATCTGGTTCCGTCTTATCTTCTGAAGCATCTGCATGGATTTCTTTTCTTACCCTTTCAGCAGCTGCACCGCCCCTTCCACAGGTCTTTTCATGCACATACAAGAATTAGTCTCTCAAACCCAGATTTCCGGTTTTTCCAGAATTCCAAATTCTCCTAACCGATATTCATATGTCCATTCCTTATCTTTTGTTCTCCAAAGATAAGGAAATGATGCATGATCCCTTGAAGAATCTGCAAGATGAAAATGATTTAAAGTATTGTATCTGTTTCCCAGAAGTCTTAACTCCACTTTATGCTGACCTGGCTCCAGATTTCTTACCTCCAATACATATGGAGGTAAAATAATATCTCCTACCAGGCGTCCATCTACATATACTTCAAGCATTGCCCCACGATATCTATCTGCTTTAACCCGCAAGCGTCCATTTGGGCAATCTACTGCAAACTGATATCTGATACTTCCACCATAAAACCCAAACTCCTGGGAAGATAAAGAAGTAAACGCTATGGTCTCTGGCTGCTCTGTCAAGGTTACATCACTTCCATTTACCAAAACTCCAAAATCTCCAAGCAGATACATTGCTTCCAGATTTATCCCATCTCCGAAAGGATATTGAACCTCTAATATGTTTACACCAGCCTTTAATTTTCCCAGTTTCGTCTGCTCTATTTTTTCGTCAATGTACCAGCCACTCTTTTCATTCAAAACCCTTTGTCCATTCCACCAGATTTCTGCCATTGTCCTTTGCTCTAATGCCAAAAATACTTCTTCCCTCTGGCATTTACTGTTTATCTGATACTTCAGCAATACTTTATGAGTAGGAACCTCTTTCTTTCGGGTATACGGCTGCGTCATTGAAAATGTCCGAAGCGGAAGCCCAATCTTCTTTCGAAGCAGATCATCTAACCTTAATATTTCTTCTTCCTCAGAGAATTTTTCCCCATCCAGCCAGGCACATGCTTTGTCTAACACACATACATTTTTTTCTTCCAATTTGTATGTCGTCCGTTTCTGCAAGGTTACTGGATTCCATTCCTCACTTTTCTGAAGAGAAATTAGTAATGTATCGTATCCATATGCTTTATGTTCTATTATCGTATCCCCATCCTCAAATCTATAAGAGAGATTTTTCTTATCTCCTGCCATAGTATCTAAAAGAACAGGTATAAAAGTTCCTTTTAACTTGATTTCCAGATTTTTTCCAGTATTATCGTCCTTGTTTTGCGGCTCTGCCACTGAAGCCAGAAACAAAACTGCATTTTCCCCTGACCATTTCATTTGATGAATATAGGATTCACAAGGTTTCCCCTGCTCTTCCGTAATACAAACTTCCTGGTATTCTGACAAGGCACTTAAAATCGGCATTTTTTCGAAAGGAACCTGTCTGGTCCACTTCTTCATATTTTCCTTCAGCCCTTTCGCCTTTTTTCCATTTACAGCATGAGGAAAATCACCCAGATTCAGGATATTGCCGCCAGCTTGTGCAAACTGTTCCAAAGCCTCCCATGTTGTTTCACGAAGAGTGATACAGCCAGGAATTACAACACAAGTATATGCCATATTTCCCACGCATAAATATCCGTCCATCTCCTGCTTCTGCTCTGTCAAAATTCCCTCACTGACATAGTCAAAATCAATTCCATTTGTCAAAAGCCACTGAATCAATTGCTGGAAATGTTCTTCCAGCTCGGCTCTCACCTTTCCCGTCTGATCTTCTGGACCATATTTTATCCAGTAACTTTCCAGTGGATGTATAATTCCCAGCCTGACTCTGGAGCAGCCTTCTTCCAGTGCCACATTAATTCTTGCAAAATGATCCTCCAGAAGTTTAAACTGCTTATACCACGGTGCCTGATAAAAAATGCTTGCAGGAAAATCACGCTTAGCCTCTCCTTCCATGCTCATCATAGAAAGATGTGGTACTCTAAGCGTAATACCTAATGCTGCCTGCCAGTCTCCCTGAAATTTAAAGTTACGGAAATCAAAGCCCCAGTTAGTCACACCATATTCTTCAGACATTGCACCTTTCTTACCAAATTGTCTTACAATAGACTGAATCTGTTTTCCCGTTGTCAATGCTACCATGTTAAATAAAAGATCCATCCCCGGAACATCCATATGGCGATACATACGAAGCAAATCCCCATCCGCTCTTGTCTGCTGCTCCAATGTTTCCTCATATAAATAATGTCCGGTAAAATCTATATTATGTTCTCTACACCATTCTCCAATATTTTCTGAAAACGCCTCTTCAAACAAGTCTGAGCAGATTTTATGGTAAATATATCTAAACTGCTCATCATCATCCATAGACTTCTCCCAGAAAAATTCCGGAAGGCAATCCCAAATTTCTTTTCTTGCCTCCTGCTTAAAACGTATTTCAAGCTCCTCTGTCCAAGGCAAAAACAGATCCTCTTTGTCTAAACCAGTCTTCAGATTTGTTTTAAATAACATATGAGGTTCATCTGTAAAAATAGATGGAATTGTTTTTCCAAAGCCATCTCCCAAAACTTCCCTATATTTTTCATGGGTATTCTGAATAAAACAGTCAATTGCATCTTTACTTAAAACATCTACATAAGTTGTATCATTATACCAGGAATGCACTGGATTTGTTTCCACATATACATACCATCTGATGCCTTGAACATCTTCACTTTCCGCTATTCTGCGAAAATTTTTCAGATATCCCTTTTCATCCGTAACAATATCATAGCAAGCACGTAATTCTCCATTTTCGGAGCGCACTGCCATTGCAAAATTTGCCATTCTATTAGGATCTCTTTCTATAGTCTGTCCTGAATATGGTCTAGTGGTAAATAGCAGATGTTTCATTCGATACTTAGGATCTTCGGTTACTTTTCCCCCTCCAAAACCAGAGGGCCAACGATCTTCATCATATAAATGTGTTCTGAGTCCATATTTCTCTCCTGTTTTTTCACATTCTTTAACCAGCTCCAAATACTCTTCAGACATATATGGTGTATCCATTCCTACCCTTACATGAACATGATAACCTCCAAATCCCATTTCTGCAAAAACCGGAATCTGTTTTTTGATAACCTCTTTTTCAATTTTTGTATTCCACGCCCAAAACGGAGCTCCCCTGTATTTTGCAGGTGGATTTACAAAATCATTCCATCTATCATTTGTCATAAATTTCTCCTAACTAAAACAGGGGACCATTGCCTTTTCTGCAACTGTCCCCTTTAATTATCTTATGCTTTTGCTAATCCTCTTTTTTTGAATATTTCTGCAAATACTTTACTATTTGCAGAATATCCCAGGACTATAATCAGGAACAGACCTAACACAATATCCTGTAAAGAATCTGAAAATCCCATTGCAATAAATCCATTAAAAATGATTGTTACACATAATCCACCAATTCCAATAAGAAGCGGCATGCAATCACAAACCTTTCTCATCTGACGTCCAAGAATTACACAGATAATAGATTTTATTGCCATAGAAATAGTTCCCATTTCTGTGCTTGCTGTAATCGCGCCAGAATAACAGATTGTCAGTACTGCTGCAATTGCGCAGAAAATGCCAGTTAATATGATTGCTATAAATTTTACCCGATCTGGATTTACGCCTACATTTTTACACATCTTTTCGTCATTTCCTACCGCTGTAATATGACAGCCTATTTGTGTGCGATAATACAAAATGTAGCAAAGAACTCCTCCCGCCAGTAAAATTACTAAATTTAGCGGATAAGATGCTACCTTATAAACATCACTGTCAATTCTCAGATATCCGCTGCTTCCTGTAATTTTGGCTCCAACAACCTCATAAATCATTACAATTCCTAACGATACTACCATCATTGGAATACGGGAATAACGATAAATCAGTGCCATTACTACAGAACCTGCCAGACCACCAATAAGACATCCCAGAATCAGTCCGGCAATACCCATACTCTGCGCCATTGTTCCTCCCAGAATCGCAGCCAGAACAGTTCTTGCTCCCATGCTCAGATCCATTAATTCCGCGTTCATGAGAAAACTTAATCCAAAGCCAATCATAACCGGCGTAACACTCTGGCTTAAGATAGTCGGGATGCTATGCACCCCGAAACCTTTTGCAACAAAACTGAAAATCAGAAATATAGCGACTGGCATGGCAAACAATTTCAGAATTCCTGTTATTCTTTTTGCCATTGTTTTTCCCCTTTTATACATTTAGTTTACTGCATAATCAGCAAATTCATCAATCATAGACTGGAAACTTTCGGCAGTCAGATCCGGATTGTTTTCTTTTACAAGCTTAGATGTCATCTCCTCTGTTGGATAATACAGCGTCTCTGCATTTCCAAATTTCTCAAGCCATTTATCCGCAGTTTCTTTATCATTAATACTAAACATAGAGCAGGTATATTCTGCTTTGTCTTCTGAAATAGGAGTTCCCATACAGGTATTTGCAACAGAAACGAAGCTTACAAATGGGTCATATCCCCAATGAGGAAGACCTGTACAAGTTACAAGAATTCCTTTTTCAAACAGATCGCTCATTGAATCTGGGAAATCAATTGTAGCCAGTTTCACAGAATCTGTACGTCCCGCATCTTCAATTGCCTTTGCAACAGCCTCATGAATACCCTGTCCTGTTGTACCAACAATAAAAATTGCATCCAGATCATCATATGCCATCAGAAAACTTTCTGCTGCACTTGTTGCATCAGCTGCCTGTACAGTATCTCTTGCTTCCGCTACAATTTCCATTCCAAACTCTTCAGCAGCCTTGGATGCGCCAATTTCACGGTCATCTGTAGTAGTGTTACCTTTCGCCATTGAAATAATTGCAACCTTCTTTACACCAAGATCATTCAGGTTTGACATTACCTGATAACCAGCCTCAACTTCATCCTCGTGACATCTGCTTACAAAATACTGGGTAGAATCTACCATTTCTTTGATTTCTTCATTCAGCACACTTCGGAAATAAGTTCCCCAGTAAACACCTGCTTCCTCACACAGACTTGCTACTGTAGGAAGTACAGAGTCTGCTGGTGGTCCAATCAAAATTCCATCTACACCAGCTGCAATCTGATTTTCCACAAATGCAATTGTTGCATCTGCGGAAGCTCCTGTTCCCCCCTGGAATACAACTTCTCCACCAGTTGCTTCTGCGTATGCTTTAATGTTATTACTCATTACACTAAACATTGTTGCTCCACTGTCAGCAAGACCAATTGCAATTTTGTACGGCTCTGCTGCGTTTACAGTCACAGTTCCTGCTGCCAGAGATCCAGTCATTACTGCTGCCATTGCAAGTGCCATCATTCTTTTTTTCATAGTTGTTTCTCCTTTTCTCTTTTTGTTTATTTTTCACTTTATTTAATTGCAACAAGATTTTTTCTATCAAAGGAAATCGCAATTGTTATTAAGAATACAATTCCTTTGATCAACTGTTTATCGTACGTTCCAACACCAAGCAATACCATACCATTTGAGAGAAATGCCATTGTCAGACTTCCGATAATTACAGAGCTGAATTTGGCTCCGTATCCTCCGCTTAAAGGGATACCTCCAAGAAGCGCGGCACAAAGTACATTCATAAATAAATCGCTTCCTGTCGTTACCGTAGCTGTACCGGTTCTAATCAGACTGAAAAAACCTAACAAACCAGCCAGACATCCCATAATTACAAAGGACATTATCTTTATTCTTGGTACATTTACACCAGTCTGTCTTGCAGCTTCCTGACAACTTCCAATTGCCCGACTATATTTTCCATATGAAGTATAATTATACACATATAATCCAGCAAACACTACCACAAGTATTACAATTACTTTTAATGTCATGGTATTCCACTGCAGCATACCAAGCGGCGCCATTTTAGTTCCTCCATCCAACCATAACAACAGGATTCCGCCAATAACATACTGAGTTGCCATAGTTCCTACCAAAGAGCCTAATTTTAATTTTGCATGTACAAAACCACTAAGTAATCCACCAGCTGCTCCTACAGCAATTGCCACCGGTATTGCAAGAATTGGATGAATATTTGCTCCAGTTACCGCCGCCGCACAACAAAGTCCCATAAGTGATCCAATTGAGAAATCCAAATTTCCCTGTGCCATAATAAATATGTATCCGGTTACTCCAATAATGATAAAAAAGACTTCGTTTACAATTGCTTTAAAATTCTGTGCCGTAAATACACGATTTCCACTGAATATCTGGAAAAACAGGACAACTCCTACAAAACCCAGGTATGGAAAAATCGTTTTAAAATCAACTTTCTTTGTCTTCATGTACTTTTTCTCCTATACCATATAATCAATCAGATATGTTTCTGTAAGTCCCTCTTCCCTGTTGAAGCATCCGCTTATTTCACCATCTTTCAAGATAATCACGCGATCGCTCATACCAATTACCTCTGGAAGTTCTTCGGAAATCAGAATAATGCTTTTTCCTTCTTCCCTAAGCTTTACCATAAGATTATAAATATTGGTTTTTACACCAATATCAATTCCACGGGTAGGACAATCCAGAACAAAAATGTCTGCACCAAAGCCCAACCATTTTGCCAATGCTACTTTCTGTTTATTTCCACCAGACAGCTCTGAAACATACTGTTTTTCTCCCTGCATCTTAATTTCCAGCTCAGTCGACCATTTCTTCACGAAACTTTTTTCACTTGAAGGAAGTATTGTTCCTGCTTTCGCTAGTTTATCGTAGGAAGCAATACAAATATTGTCCCTAATAGGTGCATTCGTCATGAGTGCTTCCAGATTTCTGTCTTTTGAAATATAAGCAATTTTCTTTTTCATGGCATCTCTAGGACTCTTAACCTCATTACCGTTTTTATCTTTTACACTTCCACCTACCAACTTCAAAAGTCCAAACGCAATTCTTCCTACATCATGAGTTCCGCAATCCGCTAAACCTCCGAATCCAAGAATTTCTCCCTTATGCAATTCAAAAGAAAGATTTTTTAAATGACCAGCTGTCACTTTATCAGCTCTCAGAACAACCTCCGGATTTTTACATGATTCCATATCTGTTCGATAATAATTATCTGTAAGATCGCGGCCAACCATTAGTTTTCTGATTTTGGCAGGAGTAAAATCACTTTTTTCCAGTGTATCAATATAGTTTCCATCACGAAGAACTGTTAATCTGTCGCATTTTTCCATCATTTCATCAATATCATGAGAAATGAAAATTACACTCTTTCCTTGCTCTTTCATCTTTTCCAGCAAAGAATAAAGAATGTCACGTCCGTTTCTACTTAATGCAGTAGTAGTTTCATCTACAATTAATATCTGCGGATTACAACTCATTGCTCGTGCAAGTTCTACCATTTTTCCATCTTCAAAGGATAATGTTGCCAAAAGTACACCAGCTGGAATATATCCTGCTCCAATATTTTCCAATGCATTTTTTGCTTCCTGCCGCATTCTCTTTCCATCCAGAAGACCACCTTTTACAAACCGTTTTTCACCGCCAATAAAAATATTATTTGCAACAGACAGATGATCAAATGTTCCTTTTTCCTGAAGCAACATACAAATACCTGCATCATTCGCTTCTGTACTGGTCTTTGCCAAAAATGGCTTCCCTTCCAGGAAAAATTCGCCTTCATCCGGCGGCTGAATACCTGCTATGATAGAAGTAAGTGTTGATTTACCAGAACCATTTTCTCCTACCAGCCCCAGCACTTCGCCCCTTTTCAATGTCAATGAAACACCCTTAAGAGCCTTTGTTATGCCAAAGCTTTTATATACGTTTCGTGCTTCCAGCAAAACTTCCTGCTGCCCCATAGTTTCTTTCCTTTCTGTCTCAGATTTCAAAGCCTGCGCGCTCTCGCCTTGTTGATTGTATTTTATAATTTTTTTCTGCCATTGAAAATAATGTAAAACCACTGTTTTGTTCAATTTTCCAATATTTTATTGATTTTTTCACATCTGTTGTTACAATATTCATAAGTCATATAAAGGAGATTATCATGGAAATTTTTAATGTTTTGCTTGCAGACGACGATTATCTTATTTTACAGAATTTGCAAAAACTTATTGACTGGAATAAATGCGGATTTCGAATCATTGGAACCGCCTCAAATGGAAAAGAAGCTGTAAAGCTTATCAAAAAAGAGCATCCGGCAGTTCTGATTACGGACGTGATCATGCCTGTTATGAATGGTCTTGAGCTGGTTTCTCAAGTAAGAAAAGACTATCCTGATATAAAAATTCTGATGTTGTCTTCTTATGATGAATTTGATTATGTAAAGCAGGCAATTGCAGCTGGTGTCACTGACTATATATTAAAATCAGAGATAAACCCAATTTCATTTTCTTCAAAAATATCACAAATTTATGGTCAGCTTTCATCTGAACGCTTTATTACTTCTGCCGCAACCAGCCAGGAGCTTTCCATCTATTTTGAATCTGGTGAAACACCTGTATCTCAAAATCCGACTCATGCACTTTATAAACTATATACAAAACGATACCAGTTTTTTATCTTTTCACAATCCTGCTGCTTTGAAACAGATGTTAACCATATCATTGAACACTGGAAATCTTCTGCAATTGCTCTTTACTCGATTGTCCGGGAAATAGAAGAATTGAAAAATGCAGATATTCTGTTTACCTGGAAACACTACTGTATTGCCGGCATTCCGTTGGAAACGAGCTGTAATTCCCGTCGAAATCTGGTAGACACGTTTAGCCGCAAAGCGCTATATAATGTAAATAGTCTTGCAGCTCATCCCTGTACTTTATTTTATGCCCATAAACCACTGACTCCACCTGAGCTTCGGAATTTTTTTATCCTTAACCAGAATATTTTTCAATATTACTCTTATTTTCCAGAACAGAAGCCACTTCTTTTCTCTTTTCTGGAAAACAACGGACCTAAAACATTACCGAAGAATAGCTTTGATTTTCATCGGCTTTCCAATTCCAGCGAACATCTTGAGGAAGATATTCTCTCCATGAAGCACTTCCTTTCCCATTGTCTGGAACAAAAAAATGCATACGCTCTTTCTACTTTTTACATAAACTTCAGCACTCACTGTCAAGAGAATGCGATTTCCTACTTTCAGACTCCAGAGTATTACCTGAAGTGGATTTTTAATACTTACGAAAACTATTTGAAAAAAAGCTCTAATCAAAGCAATCAGAATTTAAATAATGCAACTGCTATGGCCATTGATTTTATCCAAAAAAATTTTTCCAACTGTAATCTTTCTGTTGCAGACATTTCTTCTCATGTTTCCTTGAGTGAAGGACGTTTGGGCGTTTTATTTAAATCAGATACCGGAAAAACCATTAATGAATATGTAACTGATACCCGAATCAAAAATGCCGAATATCTTCTGACAAATACAACTATGAAAATATATGAAATTTCAGACCAATGCGGCTATAAATCATCTCAGTATTTCAGTCAGATTTTTTACCAGAAAACAGGCAAAAGGCCCATTGATTTCCGCCGGAAATAGAAAGGAGTGCTGTTATGCATGACGCCATACGTTCTCAAATTGCAAACAAAATATCAAAGAAAATGTTCCGTATTTATATTGCTATTTATTTTGTAATACTTTTTCTGCTTCTGCTTTTTTTGATTCCTTTTTTATATCGTTCAACTTTAAAACAGTCTGACCAGACACTGGATTCTATGGCAACCGAATATGAGCTTCTGCAAAAAAATATGGAAGAAAGTCTGAATCGTTTTTACCTTTCAACGGAACTTTCTGATTATCTGAAACAATATGATGATGAGCCCAGTGTACCCACTGAGAAAAAAATTTCTCTGACGCTAGGAAAAGTTGCGCCTATTAACAGCCGTATGTATGCCGCCTGTCTGGAAACTCCTGACGGAAAATTTTTTACTTCCACCAATCAATCCCAGGTTGACAAGAAAGAGCTTCTTCATCAGTATTCTGGTTACACAAGACTTTTAGAACAAGAACATGGAAACTTCTTTTCTCCCGTTATACGAAATATGTTTCATAATGAATATTTAACTTATCATGATACTTTTGCCTATTCTCAGAATATCCAGATTAACTCCCATACCTATGTGGCAACTGTATTTTATGATTCCTTTTACTCGTTCCGCCAGCTTCAGACCTTATATTCTGCCTCTTTTTCAGAATACACTATTTTAAATCATTACCATGACGTATTATACGAAACCACTGATTTTTTTGATCAACCTATTATCTCTGACCGCCTAAAACAAACAAAAAATACATCAGGCCATTTTAAATATCAAAACGGTCTGATCTTTTATCAGGTAATTCCTTCTACAGCAAGTTTTATAGCAGCTTATATTCCATATTCTGACTTGTTTAAGGAACTGTTCCTGATTATAGGAATTTTAACCCTGTTGTACACATTGTCCCCCGTACTATACGGCTTTTTCCTTCGCCCCATTACCAGACAGCAGTTAGCGCCCCTGAAACAGCTTTCTGATACTATGAACAACTATAAAGCGGGTGACAATATACAGGTCAATTTTCATACAAACGATGAAATCCAAACTATAGGTGATTCCTTTAATTCCATGGTAAAAGATATACGTAAGCGTATTGAAGACATTAAATTGCAAGAACATCAAAATGCTGTAATCAATTACAAACTGCTTGCAACCCAGGTAGATCCGCATTTTATTTACAATACTATGAATGTAATCAATATCATGGCACAAGACGGCCGCGCCGATGAAGTCGTTGAAATTAATACCGCCCTGATTAAAATCTTACGCGAACGTCTTAATTCCAAAATCAGCATTTTTGAGACCGTTCAAACCGAAATTGATACTTTGATGCAATATTGCTGCATTATAAATCACAGACATCACAATCATATATCTGTACATTTCGATATTGATGATACCCTGATGCAGAAATGGATTCCCAAAAATATTCTGCAGCCACTTGTGGAAAATTCTTTTTATCATGCGTTTTCGGATTTTACAAAAGATATCCAGGGAAATATCAATATTATGATATATTCCATAGAAAAAGAAATGACAATCGAAGTAAGTGATGACGGTTCTGGTATGGATAATTCACGTATTGAGAAAATCATGGAGGATACTCCTGATATTTACAAAGATAAAAAGCCTCATATCGGAATAAATAACATTCGCCAGCGACTTGCTTTTCTATATCCTGAAAATCATGAATTTCTGATTCAGAGTTCTCCTGGTCATGGAACCACAATTATAATAACAATCCCTGAAACAGACACTCAACCAAATTTCTCCGGTACTCTTTAAAAAGCACCGGAGAAATTTATAACAAGCCTTGAATGCTGAGACAACGCCTTAAGGCGCTGACTTTAGACTGTAGATAATAATATTATTGTCCTTTTTTTCTTACCCTTTCAGCAACTGCACTGCTCCCTCCACGGGCCTTTTCATGCACATATGCACCTCCAGTTTCCCCTGGCAAATACAGGAAAGAGCTTCCTTCAACATCGACAGATACCCCGCGGAAGCAGCCTTGGTCAAAATGGAGCCTGAGAGATACACCGGAATTTTCTCACCGAAAAAATGAAGCTCCCGAACTGCTGCATCGATGGTGTAGGCCGCGCACTTTATCATCTGATTTGCAAGAGCCTGTACCTCTGGATTAGAGCGCTCGAGAAGTTCAAAAAAAAGCCGGATGATCTTACGATGCAGAATCTTACATTCTGTATTCTCCCCGTCTTTCAAATCTGACCATGAATTTATAAAATCGACCTTACTGCCAAGATTCATCACTTTCATATATTCCATTACAAACGGTGTACTAACATCCTTTAAAATCAGGTTTTCGTAAACCTTGCGATACATTTGCATCACAATCCAGTTTCCGCCCCCTGCGTCCCCTGACCATTCATCCATTCCGGCCAGTTTGATCCGGTTACCTGAAGAATCAATTGCCGCACAGCACATTCCTGTTCCACAATTAAGAGAAACTCCCCACGCAGCCGGGTTCTCGGCTGCAATGGGGAGATATCCATCATTAATTGCAAGAAAACGGGAAATACCAGCTGAAGAGAAACACGCATCAGCCTGCAGCTGATCCCTGGCAGTATCCAGCCCGGAAATACCAGCCGCAACTGCCTCAATATCTGAAACAGTCAGTCCATTACGCTCCAGCAAAACATCTATGGAAGTTTTTAAAGCCAACGAAACATCTGCCCACCCATTTCCCAGAAGATCATGGTTCAGACAACCGCCCAGGTAGTGATCCACTACCTGGAAATGCTTATCCAGAAGCAGATATTCTGTCTTCGTTCCACCTCCGTCAATTGCAATATACATACTCTATATTCTCCTTATTTTCCCGCAAATAACACAACCTTCACAGGTCCGTTTGAATGTCTTCCTGTAAGGGAGACATCCACGATCAGCTCCAGCCGGCTGTCACTAAAGCCCTCTGTATTGATTTCAAATTCTTTTTCTGCACAGGAAAGATATAGGTTATTCAATGGCAGCTCTGCTGTAGATGCACCCACAGCAGCAACTCCTTCTGGAAGATACAGCTTGATTTTTACCCACTGCTGCTCTCTCATGGTATTAGAATTTACAACCTTAATCTTAAACTTTCTGTTCTCGCCAGGTGTAAAGAAAACAGAATCCTCATAATCCACCATAACACTGAATGCCGGGAACTGATATCTTGCCACATAGGAAGAAAGAGCGCACAGATCACGGATCGGCAATTCCTCTGATTTCCCATTTCCATTAATCAATGGCAGATAATCTGTTGTCTTATTGCAGAACAGAGCCTCTTTTTCCAGGCATTCAATAGTCATTCCGCCCTCTGCAAAAGCATCGCAGAGATCCTGTCCCAGGAAGCCCGGAACTACACGAAGAATACGCTCTGCCAATTCTGTCGCCGTATCTGGAACCCAGATTCCATGACTTGTTTTATCAATACACATGGTTACAATTTTGTCATCAAGTGGTTTTGTCCATTTCTCCGGAAGTCCGGAAGCACCATAAATAATACCCAGAAGCGCGCCAAGAGTTGCACAGGTACAGTCTGTATCTTCACCACAGTTATTGGCGATAATAAGACTCTTTCCGAAATCACCTTCTCCGTAGAGAAGACCAAGTACTACAAAGGCAACGTTTTCTGGTGCATCAAAGCCAGGCTCTCCAATCTCCATTCCCTCATTGTTTTCCTTTGGAATCTCACTCAGCTTGTATTCCTGGATACCAAAGGTTCCCGGCGCAGTATTGTGCACAATTTTTCTTGCTTCCAGATAATCAATGCCATTATGATAGCATTCTACGGTTTTACGGATTGCTCTTGCAACAGCGCAGTCCTCCGGAATATAGGAAAGTCCGATATCAATCAGTTTCTCACGGTCACTTTCTGCAAACGCAGCACTCTGAAGCGCAGCTGTGAAAATTTCACCATACATTCCCTCGTTTGCATGATCGACAATTGCATCCTCAAATGCATATCTAGTTGCAATTTCCGGATGTCCCGGTGCCAGACACGCCCAAAGTTCAGAACGGATCCAGCAGCCATTACTGTTCTTATAAGTATTGTCCACATCACCACACATAGGCGGAACAATTCCGGCTTTCAGATTTGCTTTTCCGGTTCCGTACTCAACCCAGTTTGGGATCACATAGGAAAGCCAGTAATCGCCAAGAATGGAGGCATTCACGTTTCTTCCATAGCGCTCCACTGCTGCCAGCCATACGATCTGAAGATCCAGATCATCATTTGCAGGTGGTCCCATGGAAAGATCCTGGATATAGAAATCCACATCAGGAACCATTCTCTTACACTCAAAAGGTGCACCAAGAACACCGCCTACATTTTTTCCTGCCCAGCATCCAGCCAGTTTGTCACGGAACTCGTTTAATTTTAAAACCATAATTTTACCTCCCATATGTTTATTTTCGGAACTGTGAAGGCGTTTCTCCTACAATTCCCTTAAATATTTTCGTAAAAATACGATAATCACTAAAACCAACTTTCTCTGCCACAGCTGTGATTGGCTCGTTGGTTTGTCTCAGATAAATTTTAGCTTTTTCCACACGTGCCTGGTTCAAATACGCATGATATCCACATCCCAGCTCCTTTTTAAACAGCTGGCTGATATAATTGGGATTCATATTCATATTTTCTGCAAGCAGAGTCAGCCGCATATCCTCATTCTCGAGATTTTCATTGATATAACCGACTATTTTTTTCAACGTTTCAGATAATACAGGCTGCCGGTTTGGATTCTCCATTATTTTCTGGACAATTCCCTGAATAACTTCCCCGAAAACATCGAAATCAATAGGTTTCAAAAGAAAGTCCGAGACACGGAGCCTTAAAGCCTCCTGACAATAGGAAAACTCATCATATCCGGTAACCACGATCATATAAATCGGATGATCCCCCGGAGCCGTATCCTGAATAGCGCGTATTGCCTCAAGGCCATTCAGCTTGGGAAGATTGATATCCATGATCACAATATCCGGCTTCAGTTCACGCGCTTTCTCCACAGCCTCCTGGCCATCCATAGCCGTTCCTGCAATCTCACAATGGTATTTTTCCCAATCAAAAAGCAATTTATAGCCTTCCAGAATAGCGGCCTCATCATCCGCTAAAAGTACTCTGCAATGATTCATGTCTTTTCACTCGCTGTCTTAATTTTTATTTTTACAGTAGTTCCTCCGGTTTTATTTCGCGTATAAATGACCTCTGCATTTTCCTGGTAATAAAGCTTCAGTCTGCTGATCACGTTGATCACGCCCAGATGTGTGCGGTCTCCCTGACTTTGGGTCTGCACCCGGTAAAGAGCTTCACTGTCTTTTGCATTATACGCATTTAATTCTTCCATTTTGTCATCCGGAATTCCGATTCCATCATCAGAAAGCCAGATATCCAATTCGCTGTTATCCTGTTCATTTACACAGATTCTCAGCGTAACCGAGCCCTGATACCGTCTGTCCTTCAAACCATGCATCAGACTGTTTTCTAGCAATGGCTGCAAAATAAAATTGGGAATTTCCATATCCATTGCTTCCGGCATAATATCCGAGTGATACCTGATCTCAGGGTACCGATAACACATCAGACTCATATACGCATCCAGCATATCCACTTCTTTTCTGACCGTCACCATGGAATCATGCACCTTGGTGCTCAGGCGGTAAAAGCTGACCAGCTTCATCAGCATCTGTGATACTTCCGTATCCTTATTGATTGCCGCCTTCAACCGGATCATATCCAGCGTGTTGTAAAGAAAATGAGGATTGATCTGCTGTTTCAGATACAACATAGCCATTTTCTGTTCGGAAATTTCAGCCTTTTGAAGCTGATCCTTTGCCTGATATTCCGAAATAACCAGATCATTGAGACGGCGGATCATTTTGTTAAAGGAATCCTTTAATACGCCAACCTCATCCATATACCCCACGTCATACTGCCTGGTAAGATCTCCTGGCTGGAAATTCTGGATATCAAGGGAAAAATCCGTAAGTCTTTTCAGATTTTTCCTGGTAAAACCATATACACAGAACAATACAACAAGTGCACTTATCGCAGTGATTATAATACAGGTTATCACCAGAATATTTAATTCATCATAAATGGATTCATATGTTTTCAGGGTGATCAGAAGCATGTTGCTGTAATCGGAACGCTGATACGCACAGAGATATTTTTCCTGATTTAAGGTCAGACTAAAAGATCCTTTTGCGCCATTCATATGATCCAGCAGCTCTGGATAGACATCCTTCAGATTTTGGCTGATGATCCTCTCATTGGAACTGCATGCAATATTGTTATTTTCGTCAGCAACAATATAGGAAATATTATCTTCCAGATAATTGCTGCATATTTTCTGTAAAGTAAGGATAGGCGTACGCAGTGCAATGTAACCGATAACTTCGAACGGTGAAAAGCTGCGAATGGGACGGACCAGATAAATATTATTCTTCTGGAAAATGTTCTTTGTATAAGTCTGTGTGTACTTAAATCCCTCAGGCAGCGTACCCACATACATATGGCATCCCGAAATATTTGTAGAAAGGTCAGAATTTATCTTTACATCCTGAAAAAAAGATTCTACATTCCAGTCAAATCCCAAAAATGGATTCCAGGTATCACTGTAAAACACCATATCCTCATTATTAAAAATATAAATTCCCCGCACATCATCCCTGATTGAAATCATAGAAGAATAGAGTTTTGTAAGATACTCTTCGTTCTCCATTTTCTCATCAAAAGAATAATCAGTACCTTTCAGAATATCCTGCACCATCTGATCGGAAAACGCGATCAGCGAAACCCTTCCCATATCTTTCAGAGTATTATCAATCGAACTTAGGGTATTGGAAATATAGACCTTCATCATCTGTGCATCCCGGTCAATATGGTACTCCACATTCAGCTTTAAAGTTGCCACAATACTTAAGATACAGGCAATGATAAAGATTCCAATATTCGTAATGCTGATACGCTTCACAATACTAAGCGTTTTGTGCGAAGAATTTTTTTTCATAAAACAGGCCGTCCTTTAGCTTAACCCTTCACAGCTCCTGCAGTAAGTCCTGCCATCAGCTGCCGGGATGCAAAGATATAGAAAACCGCAATCGGCAAAAGACAGATAATACACGCTGCAAACAGGTTATTAATAGTAAAGCCGGAACTGGAAGTTGTCTGTGCAAACCGAAGCGGCACAACAGAAAGCGGCTGTTTCGAAGTATCATTAATGAAAATGATCGCCATCTGAAGTTCATTCCATGCAGATAAAAAGGTCTGGATCAGTACAAAAACAAGACCTGGTTTTGCAATTGGAAGCATGATCTGTATAAATGTAGTCCACTTATTTGCACCATCGATTTTCGCTGCATCGATCAGTTCATCCGGCAATGCATTGTAGTAGTTGGTCAGAACCATAAGATTAAAGCAGGCACTTGCCGTAGCATATGGAAATACCAATGACCATCCGGTATTGTTCAGATGAAGTCCCCTTACGATCTGATAAAGCGGAAAGATTAATGCAGATGTAGGGATCATCATACCTGTAAGAATCAGATAATAAACAGCCTGCTTATGTGGAAATTCCAGTTTGGAAAATGCGTATGCTGCCATGGAAACTACAATTGAGACAACAATAAGCGTTCCTCCTACCACAATGATACTGGTAATAACATTTGGAATCAAGTTGAAATATTCAAACACCTTTGCGTAGTTTCCAAAGCCACTTACAGCCAGTGATTTTTCCAGCATCAGATACAGTGGAAAGACCAGGATGACCAGCAGAACCACACAGATACCCTGAGTGATGATTTTATATGGTAATGAATTTTTCATCAGCTAGCTCATCTCCTTCTTGTCTTTTTTGTAATAAATCTTCAGCTGAATAACCGTCAGCACCATGGCGATCAGGAACATATATACAACAATGGTAGATGCCTGTCCCTGCTGAAAGGTGCTAAAGGATTTCGTGTATATATATGTGGAAAAGGTCTCAGTAGCATGAGCCGGACCGCCATCTGTCAATACATAAGAAAGATCGAAAAACTTCAGAGCACCCAGAATATCCAGAATGATCAGGGTAATATGAGTACCGCGAAGAAGCGGAAAGGTTATGTAGATAAACTGTTTAAAGCTTCCTGCTCCGTCGATGGTTGCTGACTCATAAAGATCCTGGGGAATATTCAGCATATTTGTGTAGTACATCAGCATGCTGTAACCGGTCCACTGCCAGATATTTACAAACAAAAGACAGGCAAGTGCAGTTTTTGGCGTTGCAAGCCACTGCTGACAAAGGAAATCCAGATGAAGTGCCCGCAGGATCACATTCAGGTAACCACGGTTTGTTTCGAAAATTTTCGAAAAAACAGTACCAACAATTGTGGAGGTACAGATTGCAGGTAGATAAAAAAGAATCTTATATAATCCGGAAAGTTTTATTTTTCTGATAAAAAAGGATGCCAGCATAAGTCCAAGTGCTGACTGAATAACTGTAGTAGATATTGCAATAATGACAAAGTTTCGAAATGTTTTCTGCATTACGGAATCTGCCCAGAGTTTTTTGTAGTTTGCGAAACCTACGAAAACTTTTTCCACACTGATTCCGTTCCAGTCATAAAAACTGATCACAATATTATAAATTATGGGATAAGCGAAAAACACAAGGAACAGTGTCAAAAGGGGAAGTACGAACAGGAAGCTGGTAAAGCAATCCTTCCTTCTTCTAGCTGAAGCCATAATTTTCCTCCTTTTTATAAAAGGCTGCCCAAAGTGAGGGCAGCCTTATTATACTTAATAAAATTTATCTTTCCTGTGCCTGGGAAGCTGCTTCAATCGTGTCTGCTGCCTCTTCTGGTGTAACATCTCCCAGAGCAAGTTCTGTAAGCTCATTGCTGATTGTCTCTTTCAGCTCTGCATAAGCCATTTCTCTGTATCCGCCTACATTATTTTTACCCTGCTCTACACAGTATTCAAGATTTTCAGTACCATTCTCGTTCAGACCTTCTACATTAAGCTCCATGTCGTTACGTGCCGGCATGTACTGTAACTGTCCGTTTACAAGAGTATCTGCGCCTTCATGAATCATCCAGTCAACAAATGTCCATGCTGCATCTTTTACCTTGGACTGATTATTAATTGCAAGGGATACGTCAACAGCTTCTTCAACCGGAGCGATCTTGCCATCGTTATTCCAGTCCATCAGGAAAATTTTATGGTTCGCGCCCTCGCCATTGTAAACCTCCTGGCTCTGCTCATCACTGTCCATATAAGCACCAAGTGACCAGGAACCATTCAGGATCATTGGAACAGATCCCTCTTTCTGATACATATCTGTGGAATCTGTGTACATTCCAACTCCAAGTGCTCCATCCTGGAAAACACCGTCTGTGAAACAGTTCTGCCAGATCTGGAAGGACTGAACAAGATCTTCATCTGTAAATGGAGTCTCGCCTTCAATTGCGGAATACAGCTTCTCAGTATTAATATCGGCCGCAATATTCATCCAGGTATCAATGTTGATCCAGGAATCTTTCGCTCCGATCACCAGAGGATATTCTCCATTGTCACGGAATGTCTTGCAAACCTCTTTCAGTTCATCATAATTAGTTGGAAGCTCCAGGCCATATTTATCAAAGTATTTCATGTTTGCCCATACATATCCTGCATAGCTAAGTCCCAGAGGAACTGCATAATACTCGCCGTCATCGCCTTTAAGGAGAGACATTGCGTATTCGTTATAATTGGAAGCCCAGTCATCACCATATTCTTTTACCAGATATGGAGTGAGATCTTCTTCAAAGTCACGGAATTCTTTATACATTGCTCCGGTCTGAACTCCATAAACATCTGCTGCATCTCCTGCTGAAAGATCAACTTTCAGCTTCTCTACATGATCTGTATACGGCATAAAAGTATAATCAATCTGAATGTCCGGATGCTCCTCTTCGAATTTCTCCAGCATTGCATGTGTATATTCCTCATCTCCAGGGTTCCAGGTCTGGAATTTTACAACTGTTTTCTCTCCGCTGTCGCCCTCTGCGAAGACCATCTGTGCCGGTACAAGTGAGGCCATAACGCCTGCCATTAAGATGCATACCATTTTCTTTTTCATGTTTTAATTCTCCTTTCATTTAAGAATCACGGTTGTTTTATTTGACTATAATTTATCATTTCCACCGTTGTTTCGATAGTCATTTTTATTATGAAAATGTGTCAAAAAATTAGTTTCCTATATATTTTGACCATATCCATTGAGGAACCTCTGCAAAGCATACACATGGTATGATCCCGCAAAGAGCACAAATCATTTTATGAATTTACAGGAATTTCTGAATATTTTTCTTGAGAAAGCAAAAGAAAATGCACTCCCCCCGTGTACTGGCTACCTCCTTCAGAGATATCATTGAAGAATGATTTCCCCTCACTCGCCACTTAGTACTCCGCGCACTTGAAGCGGAGGAATGCTTATCTGCGTTCAATCTGTGTTCACTGTAAAGAAAAGCCGTCCAGGCTTTGTGTATATGTTCACAAAAACCTGGACGGCTTTCCTTTTATTCTATAAATCATCCCGCAGTTTTATGATTTTGTTATCTGCCAAACACTACTTCAGCGCAGTGATCATTTTGTTTCATCCAGGAGCTTCGACAGATGCATATTCATTCCTGCCAGCTTACAGTTGATAATATCTTCTGCAAAAGCATTTGCAGACATGGCAATGATCGGAACAAACTCTGCGTCTTTTCGATCCAGATTTCGGATAGCTGCTACATCCAGACCATTCATAACCGGCATCTGAATATCCATAAGAATCATCTTGTAATAATCAGCGTCTGCCTTTTCAATCATATCAACACATGCAACTCCATCATTTGCAGTCTCAACAATACATCCTTCTTCCGCTAATAGTTCTGTTGCGATCCAGAAGCTAATATTCTGTCTTCGTTCCACTTCCATCAATTGCAATATACATACTCTATATTCTCCTTATTTTCCCGCAAAAAAACAACCTTCACAGGTCCGTTTGAACGTCTCCTACTTTCCATTACGGTTATGCAAAATTTGGAGAAAGGAACCTTTTTGTCTATGTTCAGCCCTTTTT
>ERZ772854.230-NODE-230-length-70929-cov-6.754988_pt1 | contig 70929 bp, 56 predicted proteins | sample MGYA00580844_ERZ772854 | MGnify/ENA primary metagenome ERZ772854 (study PRJEB29015, sample SAMEA2737727) | human gut metagenome | biome: human gut; feature: human-associated habitat; material: faeces | place: China | collected 2012 ...
AATGTGAAAATACCATTGCACTTGATATTGATTTATTTTTTATGCCGCATTCATCCCCGCCCGACTATGTCGGACGAGGTTTTCTGCGGAGAACTGGATAAATTCTTATTTTCCTATTATGCCTATTTTTCTTTTCCAAGTTTGGAAAAAGCCTCTCCTATTGATTCGAGTGTCTTGATCAAACATTTTCTTGGTGTTGCCATGCACACGCGCGTAAACAGTGGACTGTCGTAATCACTTCCCTCACCTAGGCACACATGAGCTTTTTTAACTAGAAATTCGTTTAACTCGTCACCACTTGAAAAATATGCTGACCAGTCGATCCACAAAATATAGGCGCCTTCGCCGCCGCACACTCTTGCTTTTGGCAGGTGCTTTGCAAAATAGTCGCGAAGCACACACATATTTTCCCAGACATACGCATTTGACGCATCGACCCATGCTTTGCCATCTTTGGTATAAGCAGAAAGTACACACTCATACACACACGGATCGAGACTTCCATAGTGGTCACGAGTCCGCCTGTCCGTAAAGCGCGCGCGAAGCTCATCATCTGCGATTATAATGTTTGCATGGTTTACTCCTGTAAAGCCAAATGATTTTCCCAGTCCTGTCGCCACAATCGCATGTGACTTTGCACCTTTAATATCAAGGTAGCACGGACATGTCAGTCCCTGATAGCAGTTATCTGCAAAAATCTCATCTGAGTAAACAATAACACCATAGCGATTTGCTAACTCTGCCAGACGCACCAGATCTTTTTCTTTCCAGATCTGACCAATCGGGTTATGAGGATTGCATAGGACAAACAGCTGATTATGCGGATTTGCCATCGCCTGCTCAATTGCGTCAAAATCCATTTGATAACGGCCACTCACACTGTCATATATAAGCGGACATTCCACTGTCTTTTTATTGAGGCGATCAGCCGCCTGACGATAACGATTATAAACAGGTGTTGTCACTATTATACCATCATCAGGATCCGTACATACAAGACGAATCGTAGTTGCAAGCGAATAAATAGTTCCGAGCGTTGTAACGATCCACTCTGGCTTAATTTGTGTTTTTCGGCTCATCTGCATCCATTTTGTTACTGCACTTTTGTAAGCTTCATCCGGCAGTGTAAAACCGTATAGTCCATTCTTTGCAAAACGAATGACTGCCTCCTCGATGACAGGCGCACTTTTAAAATCTGGCTCTGCACCATCCAGACTGATATTTCCTGCTTTGATGACTTCTGGCGGCGTCATCATCAGCTTTAAATTTGCGCCAGAGCGCTCCACAAGTGTTTCAAAATCAAATTTCATTACAAAGCTGCCCTTTCGTACACATATTTTGCGCTTGCCACATCCTCAATAGCAAGACCTAGTGCATCAAAGATGGTGATTTCATCATCAGCTGTTCTGCCTTTTGCTTTGCCTAAAAGCACTTCTCCGATAGATCCAACAATATGATCTTCTTTAATCAACCCTTCTTTAAGCGGAATTAGATATTCGCCGCTCTCGCGCTTTGCTGCCTCTGTCTGATCAGAATACAGACGCGCTGCTGCTACCAGATCAGAAGAGACCTCTCTTGTAGTTGGTGTAAAAGTACCCACTGCATTGATATGAGTTCCAGGCTTGACCATTTCCTTTGTCAAAAGTGGCTCTTTTGACGGTGTTACGGTGCAGATGATATCGGCATCTGCAACTGCCTCTTTGACGCTTGCACATACGGTAACCGGAATCTGATATTTTTCCTGCATTTCATTTGCAAAGCGCTCTGCTGATTGTGGGAACAAATCATACACGGTCACACAAGTGATCTCTCGAATCTCACGAATCGCAGCCAAGTGAGATCTAGCCTGCGCACCTGCTCCAATCAGTGCAAGTGTATGCGCGTCCTTTCTTGCCAGACAATCGGTTGCTGCCGCACTGACAGCACCGGTACGAATCTCTGTGATGCTTCCAGCCTCAATCATGCCTGCAACCGTACTGTGAGCTGACTCAAATAACATTACATAACCGATATGAGACGGATATTTTGTTCCCATATTCGGTGCAAATGCAGAGATTACCTTTGCGCCAAAATAGTCGCCTACATATGCCGGCATAAAGCCAAATTTTGCTGTGTTTGGCATCACCGTAATCAAACGTGCTGGCTGAGCATAAGTACCTTCTTCAAGACCAATCAAAGCCTCCTTCATCAGCTCAATACAGTCTTTTGGCTGTAACAGCTTTCTTACCTCTTCCTGCTCGATAATCTTCATAAAAACCACCTTTCTGTAGCCTGCTATTTAGCCACTAATCTTTAGTCCTGCCACCAACATCTCCGGTCCAGACACTGTATAGCTGTCGTACATGACAAGCGGATTAATCTCACGGTCTTTTCCCAAAAGAAGGACATTGGCGAAAAGATCTGCGACAGTTCCACTCATTGTTAAGCCTTCCATCATGCCAACCGGTTTTCCGCCTTTGATACGAACAGCCTTACACGGGAATGAAAAATCGCCCGATACAACATTTAATGCATGGAATTGATCATAATTCTCAAATACATAGACACCGTCACCGCAAGCTGCAAGTAATTCCTCTAATGAGGCTTTTCCAGACTCTATCGTAAAATTCTTTGGCATGATTGCCATATCTGTATGAATGTTTCCACTTAAAAGCGTCTTTCGGCCTGCATTTCCGGTCGAAACAGAGCCTGCCTTTCTCGCTGTTGACAGATTGTGCATCCAGCCCTTCAAGACACCGTTTTCAACAAGTGTCAAATCACGGCTTGGCACACCCTCGCAGTCCATCTTCCAAGAAAAACCACACTGAGTACTATTTTGGGAATCATTACCACCCTTGTAATCACGAATTGTGATGCAGTCTGAAAAAATCTTTGTATTCTCTTTTCCTGCAAACGGTGTTGACTGACTCTGCGCTCTCTTTGCTGTAAACATCTGCCATGCAGTAATCAAAATGTTGTTTACGACCTGAGACGAGAGCACAGCCTGATAGACACCTGACTCTGCTGGTATCATTGGGACATTCAAAAAACGTCTCTTTGAAAACTCTGCCAAAAAATGCGCCGGTGTCAACTCATTTAATGTCAGCGCCGACAATAAACCGCTGTAATCACCTGCCGAAACCTCTGCGACAAAGCGCTGAACTGATGCGGTTTCTTCTATATCGTTGGAGTTTACAATGCCCATCGTTAGAATTGTCTGTGATAGATCAAGACGAACTGGGCAACCAAAGCTTTCTTGAAGGCTGGCTGCAAGTGTCTTTGCCTTCTCCTTCAACTTACCTACCGAGACAAGCTCATATGTACACTCTTCTGTAACGGCCTTGGTATCTTCCCAGTATTCTGGTGTCACAATAGCATCAGCCTCATTTGCAGCCGATGACTGACTATTTGTAAATGCCTGCGCAATTACGTTCTTCGCGTCATCGTCAAGCTTTTGTGTGTAAACCATTCCTGTCTTCTTTCCAGATGCACGCACAAATAACTCTGTCTGTTCACTGCAGCTCATCGGTCCCGTCTGATCGCCAATCACTTCAACTGAAAGGATTTCTTTTTTCTCTGCCTCGGCCTCTGCAGCTGTGCAGCCATCTGGAAGTAAATCCATTGCAGCACAGTAGGCTTCCAATTCTTTCATTGTTTTTTTCATATACTTGCCTTTCATAAGTCTTATCCAATTGACATATGGGAAATGCGCACCATCGGCTGCGGTGTCGTCGTTGGAATTAATCCGGAGCTTGCGCCGCAAAAACCGCCCTTTTCGTACTTGATCTTCTTTCCAACACGGTCAATCCGCTTGATCACATCAATTCCATTTCCGGTCAACATAATGTTTTTTACCTGATGGTCATAATCGATCTGGCCATTCTTGATTAAAAAGCCTTCCTTAACCTCAAGTGAGAACTGCATACCGCCAAAACCGCCGCCAATACTCTCAACAAAAAGACCGTTATTAACGCCACGAATCATCTCTTCTTCGTCATCCGATCCTTCTGCCAGACAGGTATTGGTCATTCTTGATACCGGTGCATAGGTATAATTTTGTCTTCTTCCGCTTCCGGTGCTCTCCATTCCTAGCAGCTTTCCATAGTAGCGATCGCACATGTAAGACTTTAAAACACCATTTTCAATCAGGACATTTCGCTGCATTGGATGGCCTTCATCGTCAATTGCTGCTGAACCATACTGACCTGGAATGGTTCCATCATCTACAAGCGTCACCTTATCACTTGCAACTTTCTCACCAATCTTGTCAACAAACGCACTTGATTTGTGTGCAATTGCAATCGCCTCCAAGGAATGACCACAGCTTTCATGCCACAGTGTTCCGCAACCGCCTGCTGCAAGCACAACCGGAACGGTACACGGCGAGATGCTTCCTGCCGTGCGAATTTTGTCTGCTCTTTGCACCATATCCTTTGCAAAACCAGTGTAGGCAATCTCATCATCATAGGCTTCAAAACCAGACGGCTTTGTATAATCATCCCATGTGCCGTAGGCACTCTCACCGTCAGCGACAACTGCCTGCATGCGCATTCTCGTTGTGACACGACGGTCTGTCGTGTAAAGTCCTTCGGTGTTGGCAACCCACACACGCTGATCAGTGTCAAAATAGTTTAAATTCAGTGAACGAACATTGACCTTGGTGCTTCTCGCCGCCTTATCAGCCTTTAACAACACCTGAATTTTATCCTGATTCGAAATCTGAGCCGGATATTTGACAACTGGACACGGATTGTGCCAATGTTTTTCTGTTAAAACGATCCCAGCTGCTGCCGCTTTTTCTTTTATCTCAAGCATATCAGCACCCTTTTTTACCAACTCAAGAAGTGCCTCTTTTGTCACCTGATTGGTATATAAATAGACATTTGAAAGACCTTGAATCAGATACAAGCCGACTCCGCAGATGCGAAGGCTCTTCACTCCCTGAATCACCGATTCTACGCAAGGAATATTGGTCTCCTCTCTGTCCTCAAAAAACAGCTCGGCAAACTCAATCCCGTGCGCCTCTGCAGACGCAAGTATCTGACTGATCTCGTCTTTTTGAAGCATCGCTTTCTCCTTTCTTTCACAACGTGTTCTTTTTGATTTGACCCCCAATCATCACAAGACGCACATTCTTTGCATTTGCAAGAAGCATGATATCATTTGACGGATCGCCATCTACAACGACCAAATCTGCAAGCTTTCCAGCCTCTAGGCTTCCAAATTTGTCATCTGATTTCATCAAATAGGCGCCATTGATTGTACCAGCCTTGATTGCCTCCATATTGCTGTAGCCACAGCGGGTCAGACTGAAAAATTCTTTTCCGATCTCAGCAAATGGTGTGTTTGGTGAGTTTGAATAGTCGGTTCCAAGCGCAACTAGAATTCCATACTGGTGGGCAAGAGCAAATGAATGCTTTGACGCATCGCCTAGCGCCTTTGCTTTTCTCATCATATGCTCAGGAAGTCCCTTCATATCGGCAATGCCAAGCGATACCGACAAAGTGGTGACAAGTGGAATGTTCTTTTCTGCCATCAGCTTTACGCACTCCTCATCTAACAGAACACCGTGCTCAATGCATTTTACACCATTTTTAATTGCCTGCTTGGTTCCTTCTGTTCCAGTGCAATGAGCAGTCACATAAGTATTATGGCGAGCTGCCTCCTCGACAATCACGCGCATCTCTTCAGGAGAAAACTCAATGTCATTAAAATCGTCAACTGCCGATGACACGCCACCTGTCGCACAGATCTTGATAAACTGTGCACCCTCACGAAACTGCTGTCTGGTCTTTCGATAGCAGTCATCCGGTCCATCCACAAGGCATCCAATCAAGTCTCTCTTATTGGACTCCTCCGGTGTCAGCATCGGATTCATATCACAATGGCCCGATGAAATACTCATGACTCTTCCACCTGGCATAATGCGAGGACCTGTGATGTTTCCAGCCTCAATTGCACGTTTTAGTGATGCACCAAAAGCACTCATATCGCGCACACCAGTCACACCGGCATCAACCAAATCCTTTAAGTCTTGGACAGTTGTCAATAAAAGATCATACGGTGTGTCACCGCTTTTATGGATGCTCTCCTCACCGCAAAGATGCGCATGCGCATCGATAAAGCCTGGCATGATGGTTTTTCCTTCCAGCCTGTAAGTGGCAGCTGATGAATCATCATATTCTTTTTCTTCGCCTACATATATGATTTTATCATCATCCACGACAACCATTCCGTTTTCAATTGGCGTATCTGATACGGCATCAATGACTCTTGAGTAAAATACAGTCTTCATTTGTTTCCTCCTTTTTATTTTATCTTGAAATTTTTACAGAAATCACGTACACTTGTCTGAACAAGGAGGTTTTTATGACTACTGCAAAAGATCTATTATCGCTGCCATCTCTGTCCCATATGAAGCTAATTGGCGGATCTGAAGGCCTGTCACGAGTTGTCACATGGCCCTATGTGATTCTGTGCCCTCCAATTGGAGAATGGGTAAGCGGCGGTGAATTTTTAATTTATTACGGTGCAAATTCAATCGTGGAGAAGGTGGAGCTTGCCCAGCTGATCCGCGATGCGGCTCAAAATGATGCGGCTGGCATTTTGTTTCTCGTCGGCCACCACTATATCCTCGAAGAAAATCTTGATGATGAAATTCGAACACTCGCTGATGATCTAAAGATACCAGTCTTTTCTCACACCAGCCTTGCCTATGTAAACTCCATCACAAAAGATATCATTGGACTAATTCAAGATCGCGAAAAGGATACTGCAATTGCCAATACCTTTTGGTACTCACTTTTCTTTCAAAATACCGATGTAGACGAGCTGTCAACCTTAAATCAGGCACTGTTTCTCGGATATCTGCCCAGCTACAAATATTGTGTCTATATTGTTGAGATGATGAACGCCACCGAATATTTTCAAAAACAGGAGTCTACACACGGCCCCAATTTTATGGAAACACCGTCTGAATTTTACCGAATGCTTGCCAATAAACTCGGCTATATCACAATTAAAGAGACCGGAAGCAACTGGCATGTCGCCCAAAATGGCTCCAATGTCTTCGTGCTTCCTATCAACACCGACTTACAGGAGCAGGCAGCCGATTCCTTCTTCGAATCGCTGGCTCTTCGAATCGAAGCACAATATCCTGGCACAAAGTTCTGCGTTGGAAAGGGAGGGATTCGCTCCCGCTTGTTTGGCATCCGCGAGTCTTTTATTCAAGCCAAGCGAAGCCTTCTCGCTTGGAAGCTAATCGGCACAGATCACCGACTCATCTCGTACTCAGATCTTGGCTTTTACCAGCTTCTCTTCGAGATTCCGACACTCTCTGTTATGCGCGAATACACAACCCACTTTCTTGATCCGATTCACGAATATGACAATGCGCATGATGCGCATCTCTATGAGACACTATGTATGTGGCTTACCTGCCGCTGCAATCAGGTGCAGACGGCAAAAGCGCTGTTTCTTCACCGAAATACGTTGCTTGGGCGTTTAGAGAAGCTTGAAAAGCTGCTCGGTGTGTCACTCGACGATTCCGACACCATCTTCCAGATCCAGGCCGCCATAAAGATCGAGCGGTTTTTGTCGGAGACGTAACTTACATCTCCTCAGCACGATGACAAGCCGTAAAGTGTCCCGGCTCAATCTCGCGAAGCATTGGCTTTTCGTTTCTGCACTTGTCTGTCGCATATGGACAGCGATTGCAGAAATTGCAGCCCTGTGGCAGATTGACTGGGCTTGGCACATCGCCTTGAAGAAGGATTCTCTTTCTCTCACGCTCAATCGTCGGATCGGCAATCGGAATCGCGGAAAGAAGTGCCTTTGTGTACGGGTGGCGATTTTTGATATAAATATCCTCACTGTCTGCAATCTCAACTAGTGATCCCAAATACATTACGGCAATGCGGTTTGATATCTGGCGCACCATCGACAAATCGTGTGTGATAAACAGATAGGAAAGCCCCATCTGCTGCTGAAGCTTCTTCAGTAGATTGACAACCTGCGCCTGAATTGAAACGTCCAAAGCTGAGATTGGCTCGTCACAGACAATCAGCTTTGGTTCTAGTGAGAGTGCACGTGCAATTCCGATACGCTGTCTTTGTCCACCGGAAAATTCATGCGGGAAGCGATTTGCATGATCCTTGTTTAGACCAACCATCTTTAAAAGCTCCAATACGCGGTCTTCCAACTCCTGTCCCTTATACATCTTGTGAATTCTCATGCCCTCTGCCACAATATCGCTGACAACACTTAAAGGATCTAGGCAGGCATATGGGTCCTGAAAGATCATCTGTACATTTTTGGTATATTCCTTCTTTTCCTTTTTGTTGTAGCGCCAGATGTCTTGTCCCTCAAACATTACCTGTCCTTCATCTGGCCGATATAGGCGCATGATTGTCTTTCCAAGTGTACTTTTTCCACAGCCAGACTCACCAACTAGACCAACTGTCTCGCCCTTATATATCGTCAAATCCACACCGTTTACCGCCTTTAGGATTCCCTTTGGAACCTTGAAGGTGGTTTTTACATTTTTTAGCTCGAGGATTGGTTCTTTTGTCTTTTCCATCAGTTTTCCTCCTGCACGTCGCTTTTTTGTGACTCAACCGGATTTTTTTGCTGTCCGTTTCGCTTGATGCATTCTGGATGATTGAGCCAACAGGATGCATAGTGATCTGGCTCTGAGAATGAGATACATGGCGGCTGACTGGTGCGGCAAATATTCATCGCATACTTACATCTAGCTGCAAATGCACATCCAACCGGCGGTGCCAAAAGGTCAGGAGGTGTACCCGGAATGGAATACAAATCCTCTGCGACTCTCTTATCCAGACGCGGCACACTGCTTAGCAGTCCCCAGGTGTACGGATGCTTCGGATGATGAAAGATTGTGTCACAGTCACCGTGCTCGACAATCTGTCCAGCATACATGACGTAGATGCGGTCTGCCATATTTGCGACAACACCCATATCGTGTGTGATTAGGACAATTGACGTATCAATTTTGTTTTTCAGATCATTCATCAATTCAATAATCTGAGCCTGAATTGTCACATCCAGAGCTGTCGTCGGCTCATCAGCAAACAAAACCTTCGGATTACAAATCAGTGCCATTGCAATCATGATACGCTGTCTCATACCACCGGAGAGCTGATGCGGATAACGCTTCATACTCTCTTCTGGGGCTGGAAGGGAGATCAACTTTAAAATCTCGATTGCCTTTTCTTTAGCTTCCTTTCTGGATACCTTATAGTGCTGCATATACGGCTCCATGATCTGCTCTCCAACTGTCATCGTCGGATTCAAAAACGTAAACGGATCCTGGAAGATGATTGACAGTTGGTTGCCCTGCAGCTTTCTCATCTGCTGTGGAGTCAAATCAAGCAAATTTTGACCGTTAAATAAAACCTCTCCGCCCTTAATACTTCCATTTTTCTTTGGATTTAGTCCGATGACAGTCTGGATTGTGACGGTCTTTCCACAGCCCGATTCACCGACAATCGCGATGGTTTCTTTCTTATTTAAATGCCAGGAAACGCCACGTACAGCCTGAACACTTCCCTGAAAGGTCTGAAAGGATACCTTCAGATCTTTTACCTCTAAAATCTTTTCTTTTTCCATGACTCTTCCTTTCAGACACGAAGTTTCGGATCTAGTGCATCGCGCAGCCCATCTCCAATCAGATTAAAGCAAAGCATTGTGATGCTGACGCAAACACAAGGAATGATAAACTGATACGGATAGTAACGGAAGGTTTCTCCTGCTGCCTTGATTAGCTGGCCCCAGCTTGGCTGCGGCGGTGTTACACCCAGTCCGATGTAGCTTAAAAATGCTTCATAGAAAATGACGCTTGGAAGCGACATTGTAATGCTGACAACGCGAATGCCCAGTGTATTTGGAATCAAGCGTCTTGCAATAATCCAGCCTGATGAGGCACCAAGTGTCTCGGATGCGACAACAAACTCTCGTGTCTTTAACTGAAGTACAAGACCTCTGGTGCTTCTTGCCGCTCCCATCCATCCAGTTAAGCTCATTGCAATGACAAGTGTTGCGATGTTTCCACTTCCCATTACAACCATCAAAAGGATCATGTAGATCAAGCTTGGAATACCCATTAGCACATCAATCGTTCTCATGATTGCGGTGTCAACCCAACCGCCGATGTATCCTGAAATACCACCGACTGCCATTCCGATGATCTCTGGAATAAGGGTTGCCAAAATGGCAATAATTAATGATACACGGCCACCTGCCCAGACACGGGTCCACAGATCACGTCCAAGATTGTCGGTTCCAAACCAATGAACTGCATTTGGACTTTGATTGACACAGCTGTAATCATTAGAATAATAATCAAACTTGCTCATCATTGGTCCAAACAGTACAAAAAATACCATGATAGCAATCACAACCAGACTGATGACAGCCGGTTTATTTTTCTTGAAGTTTCTCCAGACATCCTTAAAATAAGTTGTCTTTTTTCTTGCGATCTGATCCTGATCCAAAGCTCCTTCTGGAAGTGAAGAAAACGCATCGTCTGAGAAATTCGTTTGTGTTGAATTCATTGTTTTCGTTGTATTTGTATCCATTGTTCCTCCTAGTCCCTCCTAGCTATTATTTCACGCGGATTCGCGGATCAATCAGACCATACAGCACATCGACAATCAGATTCATTGTTACCAAAAATGCACCGTAAAAAATCGTCAGACCCATGATAAGCGGGTAATCTAGGTTGGTAACAGAATCCACAAAATAACGTCCAAGTCCCGGGATTAAAAACATGCTCTCTACGACGAAGGAGCCCATCAAAACTCCTGCAATCTGCACACCAAGATTTGGGATAATCGGAACAAGTGAATTTTTAAACTGATGCTTTAACACAACACGGACTGGGGAAAGTCCCTTGGCTCTCGCTGTCTTTACATAATCCTGTGTTGTGATCGCAAGCATACTTGCTCTCATATTTCTGGTATTTCCCGCTACTGTGCCAAGTCCTAAAACCAGAGCTGGAAGAATAATCTGGTTTGGCTTTCCCCATCCGGTTACTGGCAGAATGCCAAGCTTTACACCAAAAATCATTCGAAGAATTGGTCCGAGCACCATACTCGGAAGGGCAATTCCAAGGACGGCGACCACCATCAGCAGATAATCTGGCCATTTGCCTCGAAACTGCGCACATAAAATTCCAAACAAAAGTCCAACTGCCTCTGCAAAAAATAGAGAAATCAGACCTAGTTCTGCTGACACTGGAAAGGCTTCCTTAATGATGTCCACAACGGTTTTTCCGGTTTTTTTGATCGAATATCCCAGATCCCCGTGCAACAAGTTATTCATATATGTCAGGTACTGCTGTGGCACTGGCTTATCCAGTCCGTAAAACGCTCTCTGCTTATCCTGTACGGCAATCGGAATCTTATCATTTAAGAATGGATCTCCAGGAATCAGCTTCATCAAAAAGAACGTTGCAGTTGCAAGTACAAAGATAGTTGCAAGCGCGATCAGTACTTTTTTTCCTATATATTTGAGCATACTTCCTCCTTAAAAATAAGACGCCTCTCTTTGGAGCTTCCGCAGATTGGCGCCTTAGGTTTTTATCAGATTTTTATTTTTCTTGCTTACTCAGCATAGTCCAGATAGGTAAAATCAGTCTCAGTTGTGTTATAGAATCCGGTGTAACCACTCTTATACTGGAAACCACCGTCTGTCCAACCAAGGATCAGGTTCAATGTGTTGTCACAGAAGAACTTCTCAACCTCAAAGTAGTTTGCCTTTCTCTCCTCGATTGTTGGAGAAGCAACTGCTGTGTCATACAGCTTATCATACTCGTCATTTGAATATCCTCTAAGTGCAGACTGCATTGCAGTGGTATAACCACTCAAAAATCCGCCTAACGCATCCGGAATCTCCAGACCATTTCCACCATACCACAGATCATAGTCACCGCTCATTGCGCTTGATACCATTACCTGAATGGTCTGAGAATTGATTACAGTCTCAATTCCAAGATTCTTCTTTAGCATATCCTGAACAGCAGCAAGCACATCAATGCTTCCCTGTGACTCATAGCAAAGAAGCTCGATTGTTGGGATCTCATCAGCTGTCTTTCCAAGCTCATCAAGTGCTGCGTTTAAATACTCCTGTGCCTTCTCAACATCTGCTGTTGCCGGCCATCCCTCGTACTCAAACTCCTCATCAAAAGAACCTGTCACACCAGCCTCAGACGGTGCTGTCAGACGGGTTGCTGGCTCATCGCTTGTCATAACTGATGCACAAAGAGCAGTACGATCAATCGCATAGCTGATGGCCTTTCTAAAGTTTGCATTGCCAAGGAAGAGTCCTGTCTCCTCGGTCTTGCCTTTGTGATTCAGATTCAAGCAGCGATAAGAAGTTGTATACTTGGTGCTCTCGAATCTAGCATCGGTCAGTGTCTGCTGCTGCTGTGTATTTCCAGTTGGAACAAAATCAAGCTCATCTGCAAGCATCATATCAACACCAGTATCACCTGTTACATTGAATTTGAAGTCCATCTCATCCATATTGATGCTGTCTGCATCCCAGTAATTCTCATTCTTTACCAGAGTCATCGTAGAATCTGATACCCAATCAGATACGATAAACGGTCCGTTTGTCAACAACTTGTCTGATGAAGAGCCATACTCAGTTCCAAGTGGATCTACAAAAGACTCCTCAAGAGGTGCAAACAGACTGGTGGAAGTAAAGGTGCTTTCGTACTGTGGATTCTTAAAAGTATACTCGATTGTCAAATCGTCAACTGCCTTAACACCAACTTCATCCCACTCACACTCACCTGCATAATACTCCTCGCCATTCTCCAAGATATAGCCACTCTCTGCATTGTAGTGTCCTGCTTCTGGATCCATCAGACGCTTTGCTGCATAGACAAAATCCTCAGCGGTAACAGGTGTCTCGCCATCACTATAGGTTAAGCCTTCCTTTAACTTGAAGGTCCAAGTCTTTCCATCCTCGCTAGACTCCCAGCTCTCTGCTGCTCCTCCAATGTACTCGCCATCCTTCTGACGAAGTAATGTATCACTGATCAGTGTATCAATATACGTTGCTGGATCTACATTTAACTCTGCATAGTCCATTGTCACCGGATCATACGGTGCACCGATTCTCACACTCTTTGTCTCTGTCTCATCTGCCAAAACGGCTGCTGGAAAGGATGCTGCTACCATTACGGCTGCCAGTCCCATTGCTGCATATTTTTTCATTGTCGCTCCTCCATTTTGCTATCGCGCTTTAATTTGGTAAAGTACCCCGACTATAGAAATAGATTGTCAGGGCTTCGTTCTCCTTCGAACTACCTCTGCCAATCTTGCGTTCAGTGTATCATAATTGTGGGCTGGTATCAATGTGCACACTGTATCTATCTTATAGATTTTTTATGTGCACATTGTATAAGTTTTTATTTTTAAATTTTAATCTATTCCAATTCGAATTCCACCTGATCGTTCTGATGGCTGAAGAATAACGGTTACTGGCTGGCCACCTGTCCATTCAAACATATAGGATTCCCCTGATGCTTGACCGATAAAAGTCTTCCAATTTACATCTGCTATGATTTGAGGATCGCAATGTCCCTGTCCAATCCAGCAGATCACCGCATCCGGATCAACCGTAATTGTATTTCTTGTCTCCCAATTGCTTAATACCAGTGGATTTCCATCTGATAAAACAGCAACATATGCATTATTTCCTCTTCCCGTCAATGTAGATGTCGCAATTCCTTTCTGAGATAATACACCTACACCTAAAAATCTTGTTTTATAATCACAGTCCTGCGTAAAAGCCAATATATTCTCGGATTCTACTGAAATTACTTCTCCGTATTCCAACTTATATACAACAATATGCTGCCCATAGTTTGCATAATATGTAACCGAGTCTCCATTCATTGATACTTTCATAAGAGGAAGATTCTCCTTAGCAGCATGCCTAACAATTGACCCAAAGACAGCTTGTGCCAAATTATTTTGTGGCCCGAACAGCACTTTTTCGAAACGATAATTTTTCTGTAAACTGTCTCCTGCGATAAACGCACCTGCCTTTGTGAAAAGAACATCACTTCCCTTGCATGTCACCTTCAGCGTAAGCTCATTTAACACTTCAAACGTCAACATTTTATTTTTTCCTCATCCAATCTCTACACCGTAAATTCGACACTGCCCTGCTAAATCCTGATGTACACCATTGCCCACAGGATTCAATTTCCATTGATCATTGTGCAAATATAACTCAGCCATTGTCATTGATGTCACATTCTGATAATATTCCTCCAAACAAAAGCTTGCAATTTCCTGATTATCAGTATCATTGATCAGCCGAACATACGCATCCCGGATCATGCCAAAATTCAAATTTTTGCTGAATGCCTCATCAATTGTAAGTACAAATACAATTTTTTGTACTGCTAGATTCAGCTTTTTAAGATCAATGTAAATCTGTTCCCGGTCTGAACCATTTTCTGCTTTCAAAAACGAAACGCTGCGATCTGGACTAAGTGGCTGATTATAAAAAACCAACCAGCGTTCATCTAACACCCGCCCATTTTCTCCAAGTAAAAAAGCACTTGCATCCATATCACATCTTGTATCTAAGATGTTCCATCCAAAGCAAACCTTTATTTTACTGATTCCTTTTTCATAGAGTCCAAGCGCTGTTTTCTGTCCTTTTTTTAGCGGATGTAACAGCTTTGGAACTGGCTGAGACTGTAACTGTTGTGGTCTTGGTAAAACCGGCTGAGACTGTACCAATTGCCATGTTGGCTGTGGCGCAGATCTATGCTGTTGGTTTCTCTTCTCATTTAAACTTGCAATTGTTTCCTTGCGAAATGCTGACTCTATTTTGCAATTTAATGACGAAACCTGATTTTTGTTGAGAGGATGGGTCGTTTTATTTGGTATGTTTATCATAAACTATCTTCTCCCTCATAATTTATCGCTTTGCTATATCCTCCACCTACAGTTCTTTTATTTCTAATACCCTTTACTGCACACACTATCAAAATCACAACTGAAATAATTTGTGCCGTTGACAGTATGCCCCATATACCTCGTATCTGATCTCCTCTAAAAAATTCCAATATGAATCTGCAGACTGCATACGAGAAAAGATAAATATAGATGCCTTTTATTCCTTTCGGATACTTGTGTTCGTAAATTAAAATGGCAATAAAAATTAATGCATCGCACATACTTTCAACAAACTGAACTGGAAAACGCACGATTTCTGGTGAAGCTGCCATCACAACTCCCCATGGCCATTCTATTCCATAACAACACCCTCCAAATAAGCAGCCTAATCTAGCCCATGCATGAAATAAAGGGAAGGCAGGTGCTGCAAATGCGTACATATGGTTCAAATTTTCTTTTCTAAGCTTGGCAGTAATTGCAATTCCTGCTAATCCCCCTATCATTCCACCATAAAAAACAATTCCTCCATTGATCAAATAGCCTACAAATTCTCCGAGCGAAAATCCATTTTCCATCGTTGGAATCATAGCAATCGCAAACATAATTCTACTTCCAATCAGAAGACAGATTATTCCTATCACCAAATAGCATGCCAGCTGTCGGTATGTAATCTCAAATTTGTTCATTCTGTAAAATAATAGAATCAATGAAAAAAATAATCCAATACATGCAAACACACCATATGATGGAAGAACTATCTCAATTAAAGGTGCCATTTACTTTGTTTCCTCCTCTTGTTTTCCATTACATGACCAACAACCATTTAAAAAGAGTCTTGGAACTTGATCTGACGCATTCATATAATATGAGTCTTCTTGTGACATACAAATCCAGCCCATGCATCCTGACGATTTAATATATGCGGTTGAATCCAATTCTCCATCTTTCTCGTTTGTACATTCTACATAAGCATTATCATTTCTTACACACAAACTACTACCATCTGCATATATACCTATACTTTTTACATCGGCCTTATCAATACTTCCACATCCATGATAATAGAATACATTTGCTTTTGAATCATTACTTTTATTCTCTATAGAAACACACTCAGTTGGCCAACAAACCGTATTTAAGCCACATCTAAAAATTGCTCCTGGACCTGCACAATTTGTATGTTTTATATTACTTTTTGTATTTCCAAGGATGCCTACTATCATACCTTCACATCCATGACATTGCAATCCACACCCCGTCAGAATAGCCAATGGCATTATACTTAACGCTCCCGCTATCAATACCTGTGTTAATTTTCTCATACTTTCTCCTTTTGCAGCCCCTTATTTACTCTGCGTTATTAATTCTTTTTTCGTTATATTTTTATAAATGTCAAAAACCCTGTCCTGCATTTTCACACAGGTAAGCATGTGAATTTCCTATACAGAACAAGGTCTTTTTTTAATTTTCAACTATTTTTTCATCACAACCACATTAGATATATCGCTGAGCAAAATCACCAATTGAGCCATCGCCCGTCCCTTGACCAATTGCATTAAATTTCCACTCACCATTGTAACGATACACTTCTCCAAACAGCATAGCTGTCTTTCCTGAATAATTTTCTGTCAAATTATAAATACACATCTCGCTGTTTGTTCTTGCATCTACAAGACGAATAAATGCATTTTTTATCATTCCAAAATGCTGCTTGCGCTCATATGCCCGATAAATATTGACAGCTAGTACAATCTTATCATACTTTTGTGGAACATTGTTTAAATCAATCACAATCTGCTCGTCATCACCATCACCTTCTCCAGTGAGATTGTCTCCCATATGCTGTACTGATCTCGTATAATGTGTTAAATTTCCAAAGTAAACAATATCCTCTTTTGCCATTAACTTACCATTTTGAAGCATAAGCGCGAATGCATCGCAGTCAATCGCCTGAGGCTTAGGTGAAAAAAAACCCCTCGGCTGTTCAACCTCATCCCATCCAAGTCCAACTACAATTCTTGATAGACCCGCATGATCCTTGGACAGATTCACCTTCTGTCCTTTTTGTAATTTTACAGACATAGTTTTCCTCCTTGTTCAAAATATTTACCAGCAAAACATATCGACAAGAATCAAGCATTATTTTTTTCCTGGAGTCCACTTCATATTCCAGTTATATGCTCGATCCAATGCTTCATGTCCTCTATAAAATTTCACTAGCTTTTCAACACTAAATGTTTCATCATTAACGTTTTCAAAAAGCGCCAAGCCACACATAATATTAGACGAATCATACTCATCCATCTTTACTATAATGTCTTCTGCTCCCGGATATTTTATCGTAACCTTTGCATCTGCTTGACGCCAATTTGCAACGCCTTCATAAATAAACGTGTATACCAATACTCTCTTAATATCTTTTAAATGATTTCCATTTATGCGAAGATTCTCTCCTGTTGCAGAGTCTCCAGTTCTATCATCTCCATCAAGTGCTATATATGGTTCATTTGTCAATGATCCAAATGCTTTTCCAAGCGCTTGTACAGTTCCTTTTCTTCCATTTTTTAATTCATAAAGGCATCCCAAATCAAGATCAATTCCAGAATCTGAGCCAAACAAACTTGCCAAAAATCCTCTATTTGCAGGCTTTGAGTTCCAATTTAAATTAACTAAAATCTCCCCCAAACCAGCAGAAGTATTTTTTTTCAGACTGACTTTCTGTCCTTTTTGAAGATTAATAGCCATTTTTCCCTCCTTGGCAGCGTATTTCATACGCTGCCTTTACTTATCCCTTACTCTGCATCAATTCCATAGTGAGCACACAGTGCTGCCAATCCTCCTTGAAATCCGCTTCCGATCGCGTTAAATTTCCACTCATTGCCATGCTTGTAAAGTTCACCTACTACTACTGCAGTCTCAATTGAAAAATCTTCTCCCAAATCAAAACGAACAATCTCTGCTCCAGTACTTTCATCTACAATTCGGCAATATGCGTTGGATACCTGTCCAAAATTCTGACGTCTGCTATCTGCATCATAAATCGTAACAGTAATAGCAACTCGTTCAATATTGGCTGGCATCAAGCTCAAATCTACTTCAATCTGCTCGTCATCGCCTTCTCCTTCTCCTGTAAGATTGTCTCCCATATGCTTAACAGCACCACTTGAATGCTCCAAATTTCCATAGAATATAAATTCCTTCTCTGTCGGACACTTTCCATTTGCGCCTACCAAAAATGCAGATGCATCAAGGTCAAAGTCAGAACCAGAGTCAAATGCATTGACATCCCAACCAAGACCTACCATGATTTTCTTTAATCCTGGATTCCCCTTCGTAAGACTAACCTTCTGTCCTTTTGATAAATTAAGTGGCATAATAAATTCCTCCTTCGAAATTATTTTTTTGCTGGCATATGATACTTCTGGTTAAACTCCTGCTTAATGGCTTCAAGACGTCTCTGCTCATCAATTCGCTGCTTGCGCGCATTCTCCTGAATTGCTCTCGTCTCATCAATTCCATTTACAATTGTTTTCCAAGTAGTCTCTAATGTCTCTATCTTGATAGAACTTCCCGCAGCCAATCGTGCCGTCATCTTAGACTGCTCAACTGTATTGCGTGCATTCTTAATCAACAATTCGTTTGTCTTTGCATCCAAAGCTGCAATCGACTCCGCCTGTATCTTCTGACGCTTTAGCATAATCGCCTGAGCTAGAGCCTGCTTAAATACCGGAAGTGTTACAATAAAGGCTGAATTGATCTTTCTCACCAGATTCATATTGCTAAACTCTATCGCCTTTATCATCGGAATCGACTGAATTGCTACACTCTCAGCTGTGCGCAAATCCTGTGTACGCTGCTCAAGAAGCATCAGACACTGATTTAAATTTGTAATTTCAAACTGAATGGAACCATCTCCACTCATCTCCATATCATTCTGGCGTTGAGCAATATACGCTTCTAGCTCATTGCATGCCTGCTCACCTGCAAGAATATATTTCACAAGTTCATGATAATAGCCAACATTTGCGTCAAACATTTGATCCAAATTTTTATTGGCCTTTTTTATCTCTGCCTCATACTGCTTAAGCTGAACATAGATCTTATCAACTTCATCGCCCATCGTGTGATATTTATCAAGAATCTTATCCAGCTTCTTCTTGAAATTTCCAAACAGCTTTCCCAAAAATCCTGAATCATCCTTTATTTCCTCGATATCAAACTGATCCATGATTTTAGCAAGTGTGCCAAGCATTTCGCTTGATGCGTCCAACTGGCTCATGCTTACATTGTTCAAAACAACATCCGAAGCTCTTGATATTGCTTCAGCTGCATCTGCGCCAAGAGATACGATTGAATCCATATTATCAATCTCAATTGCACTCACAATTGCATCTACTTCCTGAGAATTTACTAATACCTCATTCATCTGCTTTCGATCTGCAACAATGTCATATGGCTGAACTTCGATTTCCTTAGGCTTTTCAACCGCAGCAGCCTGCGACTGCACTGATGCTTTACTAAAATTTAATCCCATGTTATCTACCCCCTTCCAAATAAGAATTCACGCCAATTAAAACGTGGGCTTGTGCTACTACCGTTATCATTCAAGTCTGGAATCTGTAAATCATACAGATATGTTCCAATCTGATGTTCCTCCAAATAGTTTCCATTAAAAAACTTTTCAACTGACTGATACCCTGTAGGTACAAAAAATAAAACGTCAAAACCAATCTGACTTAAGTATGTTGCAAAGATGGTGTCCTCCAACGACAAAACCGTCTCCCCTGTTATAATATAGATCAGCTTTGGATTTTTCTTTGTAAAGTCAAAGCCCTGTATCAATCTCAATATTTTTTTATCAATGTTTAAGGCAATTGAAATAATGGTATATTCAGTTCCATTCTCCATTGTACCGGAAATGATTTTTTGCTGAATCAACTGCTGAAGCTTATCTAACAAATATTCCTGCGCTGACTCTCGCAAAAAGCCATACTGATAGACCTTATGCTGCATAATTTTCTGCTTCTGAAGGCGGCCATTTTTTAAAAACTCCACCGCATACGGCTTCATCGGATTGGAATCTGAGGATGTGAGGTTCGGCACCTTTTGAATCACTATGGTGTCCTTTGTAACCAACTTCTTTATGCCACCCCAATATTCTGAAACATTGCCATCCTTAACACCCGATATTTTGGCAAAAAGTACTGGAATATTTACAATTCCGTCTGCCGTACTAAAATTTGGTCTATATTTGACTTCATTGTCCCATAAGATTGAAATCTCTTCATAGGCTGTATGCAAAGGAAGCACATTTGCTTTTGCATATTGCTGATCGCGAAAAATCCCAGTATCCTGATACAAAAGTGTGTCCAGTTCTCTTTCTGCATGATATGCAACTGTCCCCATCCAAAGTTCTGGACCATCCTCTGGGTAGCTAGCAACCTCCATTGAAAACTCATTTTTAATTTCATACAGTTCCCCATCCGTCAAACAACATCCTCTACCTAAATTAGGGGCAAATACCACTACATCAGCTGGAAGCTTCGCTAGAAGCTTGCAAAATAATGCCTCATTGCTATTCTGACAACCTCCCATGTAGAAGAAACACGAAATCTCGGGGAATTTCCAATTTCCAAATAATTTATACTGATACCGCCTGAGCCAACACAAAAGATAAACAGCAGAATTGGTCAGCCGATTGAGACTGTCCTCCGATTTTGCCTTTTCCTGCAAAACATCCATAAATGCCTGTTTCATCAAAATTTGCAAATCTGCATTCGATGCATAATCAATATTCCTCGACAAATCAACTGCCAATTGGTTGAAATTTTGATAGGTTCTTCGACTTATCGCACTAATCTCTTCTGGTGTCGGTGGATCAATCTTTTGATTTGCAAACACAATCTTTCTCTTTTCATTTTTTAGCTGTAATTGCAACTGGTACAAATCGTTCTCATAGGTCTGCCTATCCTGTACACCTGAAATTTTGACGAAACAATTGTAAAAACAACTTTCTTTTGTTCCTCTTGCTGATGGTGTTTTCTTTATGTTTTCAAAAATCTCATCAGATCCCCATGTGTTGGTACACCGAACCAGCTTTAACTGTTCTTTGCTTATTTGCTGTCGGCTAACAGCCACTTGCAATTCCTTTCGAACCTGCTGTAAGCTAAATGCTGCTGGAAATGGTTGCAAATTCGAGATCTGTAAATTGTCTGACCTTGCAGAACTCGGATCAAGTTTTTGATATTCTGCATCTCCTTGATATTGTAAAAGGAGCACATCGCAGCCTGCCTCTGATAATACACTCATAAGAAGAAGCTCATGGACACTGATCGTTCCTTCATACAATATTTTAGGCAACTTTTCTTCACCCAAATGATTTACAATCCGCTCAAATTTATAGTACAGCCAACACATAAATTTGATATAAATATTTTTCAGAATACTGTCGGTCTTTCCCTCATTCTTTAATCCAGTCAATGTGTGAAAGATGGAAGTAGCTACAATATTTCGCTGAAATGGATTCATCCTTGGAAGCCATTTTTTCAAACTGACACATATAAATTCCTGATTCAGTTCAAATTGTGTCCCCATAATCTCAGCATAGTAAGAAAAATTGTCATTTGTAGGGTTTTGTAATCTGCCCTCTATTATGACACCGCATTGTCTCGCAGCCTCATAATAGTGACAAATAAACTCATGAATTTGACGATTATATCCGTTTATTCGGTAAAAAAACACACCTCTACTCTTTCTTTTGCTCAAATCAACATAATAATCATCCAATGATTCCAGTTTCGTTCTTCTCACTATCATGTATCCGTCCATCTCTTTTCCCACTTAACTTTTTGCTCGTTATTTATGCATGATCAGCTTGCGTACAATGTCAATCGGAATAACCATAAATGCCAGCACGATACAAATGATCCATGATTTTACACTCAATGCCTCAACACTTAACACTTCGCCTCCAAATGTAACGAATACAAATTGCAAAGCAAAAATCGAAAGCATTACCAGAATAAAGTTCTTATTGCGTCCTAAATTCTGGAATACATTGATATACTCTGTTCTTGCATTAAAACCATTGAATGTGATCGCCATCATAAAGGTAGCAAACAAGGCTGACTTTAAATATGTAACATCGACGTCACCAAACAAATTTCGAATTGGCGGCAAGAACAAAATAGAGAGACAGATAAATGTAATATAGGCTCCACTTATGACAATCTCTATCAACATTTCTTTGCTGACAATACTTGCTGTTCTCGGCACTGGCTTGTCTTTCATATATTCCTTCAATGCCGGCTCACTTCCAAACGCAATCGCTGCAAGTGTATCCATTGCCAAATTAATTAAAAGAAGTTGGATAACAGTCAATACAACCTGCTCACCTAAAAGTGGACCAATAAAACAGGTCAATACTGCTGCAACATTTACAGTCAGCTGGAAAATTAAGAACTTGCGGATGCTCTTAAACATCGTACGGCCATACAAAATCGCCTTTTCAATTGACGAAAAATTATCATCAAGAATCGTGATATCGCCTGCCTCCTTGGCAACCTCGGTACCACTTCCCATTGCAAATCCAACATCTGCTTTCTTCAGTGCCGGTGAATCATTTACACCATCGCCAGTCATTCCGACTACATAATCAAGTTCCTGCGCAATGCGCACCAGACGGCTCTTATCTGTTGGCAATGCTCTTGATACTACTCTCAATCTCGGAAGAATTACCTTCAGTTCTTCGTCACTCTTTTCTGCCATCTCGGCAGAGGTAAGAGCCACATCATCTGAATTTGATAAAAGACCTGCTTCCTTTGCAATCGCGACTGCAGTCTCTTTTCGGTCTCCTGTTACCATAACAACCTGAATACCAGCATTCTTTACTTCTCTAATTGCATCTACAGCTTCTTTTCGAACATTATCACGAATGCTGAGTACACAAATCAGTGTCAATTCTCCTTCATCAGATACACCATCGCACTTTGCAACTGCAAGCAGTCTCATGGATCTGCCAGCCTGCTCATTCATATAGGAAGTCAGATAGTTCTTTTCAACTAGCTTTTTCTCTACTCCGTTCTCATCAATATAATGTGTACATCTATCAATGATACGTTCTGGAGCACCCTTGATATAGGTGACACTCTTACCATTTCTAGTAACAGTTACGCTAGAGGACTTCTTATTTGAATCGAATGCATTAAAGTTTCTTACATCCTCTTTACTCAGCGAATCTGCTACCTTTGAATCAACTAAAAATGCCATCAACGCTCGATCCGTACTATTTCCACCAATAATATCCCCCTTTGAAACGGATGCACTATTATTGATACCAATACCAGTTATTAAATCTGCTGCTAACTCTGGTTTTACTTGAGACAGTTTCTGAAACTTCGTCACATTTCCAGTTGCCAATTCTACAACTGAAAGCTTTCCCTCTGTGATGGTTCCTGTTTTATCACTAAATAAAATACTAAGACTTCCTGCTGTTTCAAGACCATTGATCTTTCTTACTAAAACATTGTCTTTTGCCATCTTCAAGCTCTGGAAAGAAAGCAAAATAGATGTCAGCATAGGAAGCCCTTCTGGTACTGCACAGACAATGATGGTTACAGCTACTGTTATAGCATCCATAAGCAGACGAATCCACTCGTAAATGCCAGTTGGCAATGCACCAGTGACAAATGTCTTTATCAAGATACCAAGAACAATTGCGATAGCACCAATATAGCCAAATTTGGAGATCTGTTGTGCAAGTATTCCAAGCTTTACCTGAAGTGGTGTTTCTCTGGTATCCTCCTGTACTTCAAGTGCCAACTCTCCAAACATCGTCTTGTCGCCAACTACCTTAACTTGCATATAGCCTTCTCCGCCACATACAACAGTTCCACGATATGCATAATACTTATTTAACAAATCTTTTGTATCATATTTTGCACCAGATGGACATGAGATCTTATCTGCTTCTTCTGTCTCTCCATTTAGTGCAGCTTGATCTACTTTAAGCTGTCCCTGAGCAATAATTCCATCAGCTGGAATCTTATCTCCTGCCTGAAGGTATACAATATCTCCTACAACAATTTCACTGACATGAATTTCCATTAATTGCTCATCACGTATTACTTTTGCCCGTTCCTTTGCTTCTTCTTCCTGTTTCAAGGCTGATGCTTTATTTTCCTGCTTATTTTCGCTCACAGAAGCTACACCGTTTGCAATAACAATTGCAATCAGAATACCTACTGGCTCAAACCACTCTGCCTGTCCCAAAAAGAAAAGCACGACCTGAATTACCAATGCCACAAGGAGAATCATAATCATTGGATCCTTAAATCCCTCCAGAATCTTTTTCCACAACGGATCTGGCGGTAATTGCGTCAACGCATTTGTTCCATTTTTTTTGCGGCTCTCTTCCACCTCTTGTTTTGATAGTCCCCGAAATTCCATACTTGTCTCCTTAATATCTATTTTTGATTAATTCAACACTGCTGTTTCATCTTCTATGCCATATCTCCCCTCCATATCAAGCCACTATTTTAATACTCCTACCTCTCTCTTTGCTCATCGTAGAGTATTAAACTCTACGAAAGAATTTTAAGTAACAGTATCCATCAACTCTTTTTCAATTCTACTTTTTTTTATTTGCTTTGTCAATATATTGGAGAAAATTACAAAAAATTGATTACATATATTCAATTTATAAGTCAAAATAAAGAAGGCGTAATTTTGATACTAGTCAGAATTATAGTCAATAGTAATCAAAAAATCCATATAACAAAGGAGAAGGTATGGCAAGAAGAGGTGAAAATATTTATAAACGAAAAGATGGTCGCTGGGAAGGCCGTTATATAAAAGGAAATAATAATGGACGAGCGATTTATGGCTATTTATATGCAAAATCGTATGCTGAAATAAAGCAAAAATTATTTAAAAAGCAGGCAGAGCTTATGGAAAATAAGCACATTACACAGTCAGCTGTCTCAATATCATTTGAAAAGTCAGCAGAAAATTGGCTGAATACAATGCGATATCAAGTAAAGGAATCTACATATACAAAATATCGAAATCTTGTTAATTGTTATATCATAAGACAATTTCAAGGTTTGCCAATTACGGATATAACAATAGATTTGATAGAAAACTTATGTAATAATCTTTTAATAAATGGTGGAATAAAAAAACAAGGGCTGTCAGTAAAAACAATTCATGATATTTTGACTGTTTTAAGAAGAATCTTATATTATGAAAATATGCCTGAGTTAGCAAAACAATGTACAAGTAAAAAGCTTGGAATTAAATACACTCCAAAAAGAATGAATATCTTGACTGCTACAGAGCAAAGAAAATTGAGTGAATATTTGACGTGTAATCTATCATATAGAAACCTGGGAATTTTACTATGCTTGTACACAGGCATGCGTATTGGTGAAATATGTGCATTAAAATGGGAAGATATTTCATTATCTGATAAGACTGTTTTAATTCACAGAACAATGCAACGTCTTCAAATAGAAAATGATTCACAACGAAAGACGGCAGTTATTATCACAGATCCTAAAAGTATGTGTTCCTGTCGAATAATTCCTTTGACGGATGACATTATAACATTGTTAACACGAGTTGATATACGTGAAGGTTATTTACTGAGTGGGAATGCTCAAAAATATGTAGAGCCACGGGCTTTGCAGGTATACTTTAAGAAAATTTTGAAAAATATTGGAATTTCACAAATTAATTTTCATGCCTTACGTCATACATTTGCAACGCGTTGTGTAGAAGCCAATTTTGATACGAAAAGTTTAAGTGAAATTTTGGGACACGCTAGTGTAAATATTACATTACAACGTTATGTGCATCCAACGATGGAATTAAAAAGAAAAAATATGGAAAAGTTATCTACTTTATTTCTAGTCAATGAAAATAGTCAAATTCCAAAAATATAATAAAATAGCATAATGCCATATAGATTTCGTAGAGTTTAATACTCTACGAAATCTACATTTTAATTACAAAAAGCCATAGAAATGATTTTACCTGTGTTAAACAGTTTTTGCTCATTTCTATGGCTTTTTTCTATAATTTAAATTACAGCTTTATTTTGTTAACATCGTCGGGCACGTCCCCGTTTTTTCCATCTGAACGATGCCCTCAACACCACAGCGAACCATACTGTCAACGGCCTCTTTTGTGTAAAAGGCCATGTGCTGTGTCATGATGACATTGCGAAACTGATGCAGATAGAACCAATTTCGATTGGAGATGATATCGGTTCTTCGATCTTCGTGAACAATGCCCTCCTCACCCTCTACGGTATCCATTCCAAGCGCACCAATCTTTTCGGACTCAATGCCATCCACAAGCGCATTAATATCAGTCAGTCCACCTCTTGCACAGTTGATTAGAATGACACCGTCTTTCATCTTGGCAATGGTCTCTTCATTGATGATGTGATAGGTAGAATCAAACAGCGGCATATGAAGGCTTATGACATCGCATTCCTTATAAATTGTATCCTGATCTACATACGTTGCAAATTTCTCTGCCTCTGGATTTTTATAAACATCATAGGCAAGCAGACGACAGCCAAAGCCGGACAGATTCTTTAGTACCTGCAAGCCAATTCGACCAGTACCCATGACACCGATGGTCAGCTCATTCATATCGCGGCCCTGCAGTCCCTGCAGCGAAAAGTCGTTGACCTGACCTCTCCACATCGCCTGCTTATACTGGCGAAGACACATCAAAATCATCATTACGGTAAAATCAGCAACCCCGTTTGGCGGATAGGCAGCATTGCAGACACTAATTCCAAGCTCTTTTGCTGCCACCAAATCAATGTGGTTATAACCGATAGTTCTTGTAGAGAGAAAACGCACACCGTTCTCGCTGTAGCGACTTAATAAATCTCTGTCAATTTTTCCCATGCCAAGTACTGTAATTCCCTCATATCCCTTTACAAGATCAGCATTCTCAAGTGATGGTGCCTTATCTGAAAGCGTAACCTCTACACCACACTGAGCAGAAATCTGCTCAAATGCCTGTTTTTCATCCTCTCTTACTCCAAATGCATAAATTTTCATAATTTTCCTCTTTCTCTTCATTTTCTTTAATGCCTACGAATTGCTCCATTGCTTTCGCAATTATAAGTATCTCTTAAACCACTCAGCCATCTCATGATAATAATGCTTTAAAAGTCTCGGATCAGACGGTTGCTCATGACCAGTATGCGGATAGATCACCATCTTGACCGGCAGATCTGGATGCAGATCCTTGATTGCTACATAAAACTGGTGAGCCCCCTCAATTGGTGTTCGATAATCTTGTGTTCCATGCAAAATCAAAATTGGCTTATCCACACGCTCTGCATAGGAGACAGCTGATTCTTTTAATTTGTCCACCATGAAGTCCTCATAGCTCTTATAATCAGTGCTCTGTCCCTGCATATCGGAGTTCGCATATGCAATTAATTCATTCGAAATACTTCTCTGAGTGACATAGGCTTTGAAGCGTTTTGAATGAGTAGCCATATAGTTGGTCATATAGCCGCCGTAGCTACCGCCTGTGACACCAACTCGATCCTTATCAATAAAATCGAATCGTCTGCATGCCTCATCGACAAATTGTAGCAAATCATAATAGGCAGAACCATCAATACTTCTCTGATAGGTCTCATGAACCCAGCCGTAACCGCTGCTGCCTCTTGGATTGCAATAAAGAATCGCAAAGCCCTGAGCTGCCAACAGCTGAAACTCCATTGTAAGCCCATAGGTATAAAATGGATGCGGACCTCCGTGAATATAGAGAATTGCTGGATATTTCTCGCCTATTTTTTTGCCAAGAGGCGGCATCACAAAGCCGTGAACACTGCTTTCACCGTCAAGTGTTGAAAAGAAAAAGTCCTCTGGCTCACTAAGTTCCACCTCATCCAAAAGCTTTTTTGCTGACTGAATCGGTGTGTCGATCACGGTTCCCGTCTTTGTATCTAGAATCGTATAAAATTCTGGAACGCTTGATTTTGCGGCTGCTGCCATGATTTTTCCGTTTCTTATTTTGCTGATTCCATGGCAAACCTGCTTGCCTCCCCAGAAAAGCTTGGCATGCCCGTCGCCTTCTAAATCAAGTTGGTACAGATTTCCCTGTCCCTTAAAACCACTGACAAAATATGCAAAACGTCCATTCTCATCGATCTGAAGCTTATCCATGCCATGTCCACAACCAGCATTGTACGGAAACTGAACACACTGATAGCAGTTTTCATCGCCGACAAAAACTGGCTTTGCTGATCCATCCCTGACTGAAAAACGATACAGATAGCCTTCTGGATAGCACTGCTCAGTCTCATCGTTTACATATCTTGGATCAAGCACGACTGCCAAAATTGCACTTCCATCTGGTGTAAAGACCGGGCGAACCGGATTTGGATAGGAGACAATCCAATAGCCATCTGACAGCTTGCGAAGCTTTCCTGGCTCTTTGTCGGTATCAATCAAAAGAAGGTCATAGCCAATTGATTCCTTTCTTGGGCGGAAGCGGTTGCTGACACATACAATTTGCTTGCTGTCTGGCGCCCATGCTGCATGAAGATAATCATACTCGCCGTCCGTCAACTGGATCTGGTTTGTGCCATCGGCACTTGCCAAAAACAGATGCCAATGGGTATCCGGACGAATAAAGCCCATTCCATCAAATTTGTAGCCAAAATCGTCAATGATAACTGCATCGTCGTCATGATGATAGGTATTTGTTGTTTGCTCTGTATCTTTTGCCCGATCAGCTGCATTTTGACTCGATGCTCCAGAGGTGATCACCGAAAACAAGATTTTAGTTCCATCCGGCGACCACTGTGGTTCCATCACAGCTCCTTTTGCATGCGTTACCTGTGTCACCTGTTTTGTACTATTATCATAGACAAATGCCTGACGACCTGCTCCCTTTACAGAGGAGACAAACAAAATTTTAGTTCCGTCCGGCGAGAAGGATGGTGCACTCTCTCCTTTTCCACCTGCTGTCACCGTAATACTCTCATTTGTAATTCTATTTTTAATGACAATACCGTTTGTCTGGTTCGATCCATAGCAGACAAGTTCTTTTTCTGCACAGTAGTCGCCACCGTTTAAGCGCTCTAATCCGCTGCAATCCTCAAATTCTGGTAATCGTTTCATCCTTTCACCTCCTGGGTCTTCATAAAGTCGCCGTCATCTTCTGTTTTCTTTTGACTTTGTCGTTCTCTCCAGTCTGGCTCTTCAATCAGATATTTGACAAACCAATTTGTCATCTGTTGCAGATGCTGAACCTGATGATAGAGCTTGCCGCTTCTCGTCATTCCATGATTTTCTCCTGGGAACATGACCATTCTACACGGAATCTCTGGATTTCTCTCCTTCATTGGGATAAATACCTGTTCGGCCTGCTCAAAGCCACAGCGATAATCCTCGTAGGCGTGGAGAATCAAAAGTGGTACCTTGTAATGATCAATATAGGAAATAATATTTCCTCTTGCGCGATCCTCTAAGTAGGCAAGCATATGAAAATGATCTGGAATTGGACGTGATGAGACAAATCCCATATCGCCGGTTCCATACGAGGTTGCCGTATTCGCAAGACATCTTTGTGTGACTGCTGCCGCAAAGACATCGGTTCTTCCAATTAGCTTATTGGTCATATAGCCACCGTAGCTACCACCTGTGACACCGACTCTTTTTTCGTCAATAAAGCCAAATGACACTGCATCCTCGACAAACTGCAATAGATCGTCCATCGCACCTGCTCCCCAGCAGATTCCATTTGCGCAGTATTCACGTCCAAAGCCTGTGCTTCCTCTCGGATTTCCAAATATGACAGCCATACCAGCCGAAGACAGTGCCTGAAATTCATGCCAGAAGGTCATTCCATACATCGTTGTCGGACCACCCTTGATATCAAGTACAGCTGGATAACGTTTTCCTTCTTCAAAATCAATTGGTTTTACAAGAAAATACTGTAATTTTGCTTTTCCATCCTTGCTTGTCAGCCAGTGCTCCTCAATATCAGAAAGTGCATACTCGCTAAGCCATGGATTGCTGTCGGTTAGTTTCTTGCCATCCATAAAGATCTCTGTCGGATGCAGCCAATCAGCCTGTACGGTCACAATCTGACCAGATTCATTCATGGCAAATTCCTGAAGATCGGTATGTCCTTCGATTACCATCTCAACCGGGCATACATCCTTTGCAATTTCCACTCTGCAAAGCGAGTAGCGGCCATAGAGACCTGTCTGAAAATACAGATACTTTCCATCCTTTGTCAACTGGAAATACGGTGACTTATCACCATACTCAAGTGCTCCAGCTGCAAGCGGATGAACGCCATGGCAAAGTGACTCGTCCCACTCACCAATCAGACAGCGGTGTGATTTATCTGATAAATCAAATAGTACTGGCAATTCCACACAGCTTCCATCGTCAAAATCGGCAAAGACCATTGACACAATTCCAGAATCATCTGCTGTAAATGCCGGCTCATGATCCCCATAAATACCAGCATCGGTGCTAATCTGCGTCAGATTTTCTCCATTTTCATCGCAGGTAAATAGCTCTACATCAAGGCCCTTCGCACCATCATATGGGTATCCGTAAAATGCAACCGTTTTGCCATCGTGCGATAAGGACGGATGAATGGTCTCCATCGTCTCCATGCGGCCTGACGCAAACACTTTTTGCTCTCCTGATGTAAGATCAACCAGTCCAATATGAGAAAACTCACCCTTTCTCATGCCATGCCACTCATCAAGCTTATAGGTTAAGTTTGTCGCTACATAAGGTGTCCAGTCCAGTTCCTCCTGCCAAGATTCCTTTTCTTCTTTTGTCATCTCAGTCAAGGCTGTCTCATTTTTGACCTCATCCGGCCACAAGGTTGCCTCAAAGACAAGCTTTCTCTCATCGTCAGACAGCTGATAGCGAAGTACTCCGTGGCGAAGAGTTGTGATCTGACGTGTTTTGTTTGTTTGCAGATTTCGAATGTGTACCTGAAACTCTCCACTCTCGTCGGAAAGATACATCATATGAATGCCATCTGATAAAAGCTTTGGCTGCTTTTCGTTGACACCTTCTGATGTGAGAAGGATCTCGGTATTTTTCTTAATATCATTGTTGCCTTGAAGTGCATCTTCTTTATTTAAATTCATCAAATGAATTTTAGACGAAAACAGGCCACTTTGCATATCGCCCTTCCAGTCAACCCATGCAATCTGATCGCCCTTATCAGAAATCGTCGGCCATGTCACATAGACAATATGCTTCATTGTCTCTGGTGTAAATTTCTTTGCGATTTTCTCTTCTTGTGTATTCATGCTCTCCACCATTTACTTACACTCCTCTCTCTTGATCCACTGCCAAGAGCGAACCCTATTTTTCGTATCGGCCTCTTCGATTTCTTTTTCCTTCACAGCAAAATGCCCATCAAAACCACCACTTAGTGGAATAATCTCTTTTCCTGTGTGCATTGCCTCCCACTCGCTTCGCACATCTAGTCCACTGATTTTTTTTACAACACTTAGGAACACTTCATTTCCAAGCGTCTCACCTGCCCGATCCTTCTCTAAAATAGAAAGAACAACATCGTCCATACACTTTTTTCCACCAGTTGCCTGTTGAATCTTAATATCAATATTTATAAAGAAAATCATTCCTCTGCCGTACACAAGTCTCTGTGCTCTTCGATTCTTCCAGCAAATTGCAGCTGCCTCCTCGTCTCCAAGATGTCTTGTTGGGTTGGAATAGTAATTGTCAGTTCTCTTTTGCAATTCTGCAATTGCTTCGTCGTCAGAGATCAGTCCCAATCGAAGTGGAAGAAGTACACTGTAATATTCAGCCGTTCCCTCTGAATACCAAGTTGTCACACCGTATGGATTGTCATTTAACTGAGGCCAGTTATGTACCATTTCATGGGCAAGAATTGCCTTTCGATCATGCAGACTACACGGCTGCGTCTCATTCCAGCCAAATAGATAGGATCGATACAAAGCCGTTCCTCCACTTGTGACAAAAGGATCCTTTCTGACAAAGATGCGATAGACCTTCTCCGTATCTTTGAAGAATTTTTGCATATGGACAAACAGCTTTTTAGTGTATTCGGCTACTTCCTCCATATCAAACGGTGGCTGTGACATCCAGTAGAAACCAAAATCGCCCTCCTCAATCGCATGCAACTGGCCCATTGCAAAATAACTCTGGCGAAGCTTTTCTAATGTCACGTCCGTTATCGTATGTTCTCCGAATGTGCAGATACCTCGACCGCCGTTTGGCATATGACTCAAATCCCAAGTAAGCTTCGCATCCTCTGCCTTTTCAACTTCCATTATAATTGAAATGCCTGCACTGTTTGCGCCGCCCTCTTCAGAACGGAAATCAAAATACGGTCCGCAGATATCATCTGGCTTTAACACCCTTGTCCTCACCGTATAGTGGATTACAATGTCTCCCTTTGTATCACGCTGTATGTTCCATCTGCGCCACTGATACGGATAAGGCTGCTCCTCATAGGACTGCGCTGGAATATTGCCAAGCTCGTCACGAATAGAAAGAGTTTCTGGCTCGCAGCCTGGAATCGTCACGGTGCTTAGCTGCATACCACACAGACGCTCCCCCTCCTTGTAGGACAGTCCCGTGACTGTAATTGTCACATCCATTCTATACACTGTTTTTTCATTTTGATTCCAATATGGCTTTAAGTTTATTTTTGTCAAACTCATTGGTGTCTCCTTTCTCTTCAAACCACATAGATTAACAGTATAGCAAAGAGACCTGTTTGTCAAGTTAGACACTTGCCCGAAGCTTTCTTTATTACCTACAAGATCTCTCTTTTTCTCTTGACATTCCCCTCATTTTTTGCTACCCTATTTATGCTAAAACCGGATTCCGGCCGTGGACTTTTCATAAAGACTAATTAAATTAAGATATCTTTATTTTTCGCCACACAACAATACTACGTTCTCTGTGTTCCCGTATTTGTTGTGCGGTATTTTTTTGCGCAGCAAAACCAATAAATGTTTTCGTGAGAACGCTTTAAAGCAGAAAGGAGTTCTTTTTTTATGGATCAAACTTACATGAAGCAAAAACCAGTGCTGCCGCTTGTAGTTTCTATGGCACTGCCTATGACTCTGTCTATGTTTGTCAATTCTTTGTATAACATTGTTGACAGCATCTTTATCGCAAAAATAAGCGACAATGCCATGACTGCACTCTCTCTTGTTTATCCAATTCAAAACTTGATTATGGCAATCACCGTTGGCTTTGCAATTGGAACAAATGCTGTTATTTCCATCCACCTTGGTGCTGGAAATAAAAAAGAAGCCGACCGTGCTGCCTCACTTGGCACATTATTAAATGCATTTCACGGACTGCTTCTTATGATTGTCTGTCTAACCTTTATTCGACCTTTTTTGGAGCTGTTTACAACTGATCAGGACGTGATATCTTTAGGTATTCGTTATGCAAGAATCACCCTTAGTTTCTCAATTCCAATTGGAATTTCAGTATCTCTTGAAAAAATTTTTCAGGCAACAGGACGCATGAAGGTTTCGATGGTTGCCATGATGGCGGGCTGTATCGGAAACATCATTCTGGATCCGATTATGATCTTTGGCATCGGACCTTTTCCAGCAATGGGAATTGAAGGTGCTGCAATTGCAACTGCCATTGGACAAATGCTGTCTCTTGTAATTTACCTTGTTTTCTGCGTTGTTCGTCCACTGCCTGTAACATTTTCTCTTTCCTGCTGCAAGCCAAGCAAGCAACTATTACTTCGCCTTTATACTGTCGGCATTCCTGCCACATTAAATTTGGCGCTTCCTTCACTGCTTGTCTCCACATTAAATGGAATTTTGGCTGCATATTCCCAGTCTTATGTGCTTGTTCTTGGTGCCTACTATAAGCTCCAGACCTTCCTTTATCTGACTGGAAATGGTGTTGTTCAGGGAATGCGTCCTTTGATTGGCTACAATTATGGTGCAGGTGAACATGCTCGTGTAAAGCAGATTTTCTTTGATTCTCTGATTCTTATATCTGGTGTCATGGTAATCGGTACTGCACTTTGTCTTGCTATTCCAAGCTCCTTGATAGGACTTTTCACCTCTAATGCAGAAACGATTCGCCTTGGTGCTTCTGCTCTTCGCATTATTAGCATCGGCTTTATCATATCCTCGATTTCTGTCACCGTTTCCGGTGCACTTGAAGGACTCGGAAAAGGTGCTCCATCACTTGTGATCTCACTGATGCGCTATATAGTTGTCATCATTCCAGCTGCGCTTATTTTAACTAGATTCTTTGATGCAAATGGTGTATGGCATGCGATGTGGTTGACTGAGTTTATTACTGCCGCTGTCGCATGTGTGCTGTATCGCAAATTTATTCATAATTGTTAATTTAAAAACTGAAAGACCAACTACTCAGAATTAATTTTGAACATTAAATTTGATTTACACATGTAATGGGCTAGGAAAAGTACCACTTTTCCTAGCCCCACCGTTTATTCAATTCCTTTTATTCTCTGAACCAAGGAACCATTCTTTTCTAAGATCAGCCAAGTAACTGCTGGAACCACGATGCAAACTAAGAAGCTTACAACTGCTGCAACCAAAATAGCTAATAGTGGGATTGAAAATGGGACTTTTCGATAGTTCATTGACTGGTAGATCACATAGGTCACACCCATTCCCACTGTTAACGTAACCATCCATACACCCCCAGCGTACAAAATGCCTTCCTTGATCAGCATCAAAAGAAGCTGCCTTGGTGTCATTCCAATGCTCTCCATGATGGAAAATTCTGTCATACGATTTTGCACATTTACTACACATGTATTGATGTAATTCATAATTCCAATGAATGCCAAAATTAGGACGATTCCCATTCCGATCTGTGGCATATAACCTTGTGCATTTTTGATTTCATCTGCCTCCTCAATTTTAGAATCCCATGAAAAATCTTTTGCATTAACATTTGCTTCTAGCAATTTTAAAATTTCTTTTTCGATATTTCTGTCATATTCTTTTGTATATTTCACGCCGATTTTTAACGTAATGCTTTCATTTGCAAAATTTTTCACCACCTGATCACTTGTGATAATTGTAGGTGGATAGCCCAAAATTGCCGTATAATAGCTCTCGTCCGTCACACCTCCTATCGTAAATGTTTGTGTCACTTGTTTGTCACTGTGCAAAGCACAGGTCACTTTACTTCCAATTAAATCCGAATTCGATAAATCCAACCCATTTCGATAAATAATGCAAGTTTTCCCTGAAAGAAACTCCTCTTTATTGATTGGCTGTTCCAAGTTTTTATTTAAAAAATCAAACTCTTGTTCATCAATTCCAATCAAAGAGGACCCAAAATTTTCAGGGTGATTTTGATATTCTTCTTTTTCCTGACTGTATGGAACCGTCAACCATTTTTCATAGAATTCTTTCATCCACATGTCAGAAAAATCTGGCTCCCATGGTACTGTAATCTCGGCAAATACCACCGGATGTACTTCTGACACTCCGTCAAGGTCTTTGATTGACGTTACGATTGATTCATCCAGAATATCCTTTCTGTCTTTTTTATGTTCTTTCGTTGCAGTGTCATTTTTGATCTCGATATCCGCATCCATATTATTTGACACAATCGTTCTTGCCGCCTGACTGTCTAGCATCGTCACAATACAAAGATACACAGACAAGCTTGCTGCCAATGACAATAATACAACAGTAGTTCGTTTTTTATCCTTTACAAGTTGCTCCAAACAAAGTCTATTTATTACCTTCGACTTTCCTGCTCGTTTTGTTTTTTTCAATTTTGAAGCAGATCGATACCCTAGCGCTTCTATTGGTGAGACTGCTGTTGCCATTTTAACAGGTTTTCTATTTGCAGAAAAGATCGTAAATCCAACTAGCAAAATGGTGGCGAGTAAAACAGTCGGGTGAAAACAAACCATACTAGAATCCACATAATTCTCTTTGATTCCAAGCGATTTTACCACTATTGGAATCAGAGAAAATGACACAAATACACCTATTAGACATCCCACGATTATTCCGATAAAACCAATTATTAACATCTGTTTTTGTAGCATTTGTTTTATCTGTTTCTGTGTCATCCCGACTGTCTGAAGCAGACCGTAATAGCGTACTTTTCCAGAAACTGAAAGATGTAGAATATTATAAATAAGCAAATAGGCACACAGGCAAGTAACAACAACAAGTCCAATCAGCCCTACAAGCAAGGAAAACGAATTGCCGAGACCTGCAATAAAGAAAACATTCTGCTGCTTTCCAAGATTCATACTTTCAATAAAGGCATTCTGTTCTTTTGTCGTCATAAATTTTTGCTTGAAATCAATAAAATAACGACCAGAAGCAGCCTGTGAGAGTTTCCAGCCCGACTTATCATAAAATTCTTTTGATACATAAAATAGTTTCTTTGGTCCGTATCCATCCCAAATTCCGCTAATTTTAAAATTTCCTGTCTGAATGCCATCATAAGTTCCATAGGACATCGAAAAGGTATCACCCACCTTAAGAGTTTCGTATCCACATTCCTTTAATGCTTTTTTTGTTACCATTATTTCATTGAAAGCTGTAGGATACGTTCCTTCTAGCTTTTCTCTCACAGGCGCCATCATCTGTGTCCAATAGGCATCATCCGCCCAGATCAGCCCTACATTTGGAGTAGAATCCTTATCGGTCTTCTCTACCCATCCACAACTTCCCGCTGTACCTGTCAGTGTAATATTCGGATTTTCTTCACATAGTTGCTTCTGTTCATCTGTCACCCCATATAGAATCGCATCAAACTCTGCTCCCGACATACGAATATTTTGAATTTTCTGGAGTTTAAAATAGGAATTTCCAACCGTAAATATCGTAAAAATCAGAAATGACGCAAGAACGACTGCAAAAAGCAATGTAATTGTTTTTCTCGCATTTCTCTTTAAATTGTTCCATGCCATCCTTTTTATTATTTTTTGATTTGGATTTTTCAGCATGACAATCACATCCCTTCTTTGGTATCGCTGACAATTTTTCCATCTTCAATATGTACAATACGGTCTGCAAGCTGTGCAATATCTCTGTCATGTGTAATCAAAATGATCGTTTGGCAAAATTGTTTTGCGACCATTTTTAAAAGCCCCAGCACCTCATGACTGGTCGTAGAATCTAGATTTCCGGTTGGCTCATCTGCTAAAATAATAGCTGGCTTTGTTGCAAGAGCCCTTGCGATCGCAACTCTTTGCTGTTGTCCACCAGATAATGTTCCCGGAAGCATATCTTTCTTCTCCGATATCCGCAAAAGCTTCAATATTCCATTCACATATTCTGTGTCAACTTTTCTTCCATCAAGTTCCACCGGGAGAATAACATTTTCATATACATTAAGATCCGGAACCAAATTATAATTTTGAAAAATGAATCCAATTTTTCTTCTGCGAAAGATCGCCAACTGTTCTTTTTTCAGCTTCAAAATGCTCTTTCCTTCTATCAGCACTTCCCCTTCTGTTGGTGTATCTAGCCCGCCTAGCATATGCAAAAGTGTGCTCTTTCCTGACCCACTTTTTCCGATAATTGCAATAAATTCTTGATCCTTCACACAAAAATCAATACCATCCAATGCCTTTACCGTCGTATCACCCATTTGATAATACTTTTTTAAATGTTTTGTTTCTACAATATAGTTCATAGCTTTGTATCCTCCTTTGCTGTAAAACAGAATACCTCTTAAAAATCACAAACTGATCTCATTCTCAAATGATCTCATAATTGTGATAAAGGTCTCATTCGTTTTTCACTGGAAAATATAGGCAAAAACATGAACCATTTCCTATTTCTGATTGAACCTCTATATATCCGTTTTGCAGTTCGATTATTTTTCTTGCGAGATAGAGTCCAATTCCAACTCCCGGCTGATCATGCACTTCCGGCTCACGATAAAATCGTGTAAAAATCTCCGCCTGTCTTTCTGGCGCAATTCCTTTTCCAGTATCTAAAACACTTATTTTATAAAACAATTCCTGTTTTTGCACTTCAATATGGATGCTTCCGCCAGATTCAGTATATTTTAGCGCATTGTCCAAAATATTATAAATTGCTTCCTCGGTCCATTTACTATCATGGAAAAAACACATCGTTTCATCACAGTCCACATACAGATCAATCTGTTTCAACGCTGCCTGAGGTACTAGACTTGAAATTGCATGCCGAATGGTCTCGTATATTCTTTTATTTTCTTGATGAATTTGAAGAATTCCCGTTTCCAGCCTCGACATTTTAACCATATTCTGCATCAGGAAATCTATTTTTTCCATTTGCTCCTTCATTTTGGTCAAAAAAAACGAACCATTTTCGGATAGCGTTTCCTCTTCAAGAAGTTCCATATACAGCTTCATATTGGCAATCGGTGTTCTTGTCTGATGCGACATATCGGAAATTAAGCCTTTCACGATTTCTTTTTCGTGCAAACTTTCCTCTGCCTTTTTCAAAAATACAGCTTCTGCCTTTGCTAATTGTGTTCCTGTTCTTCCCCAAAGACTATCCTCAAGTTCTTCCTTTACCTTCCATTTTCTCCCTGACAAGATTGCATCCAAAGCCTCCTCCACCTGACTTGCAAACAACTCCGCTTCTTTTTGCATTTGATGCTTTTCCCATAATACAATTAACAATATTACAAATAAGATTCCTATTATTGCAATCGTCAACCAATCCATTGATATCCCATCCCGTATACATTTGAAATATATCTATGTTTTTCATCTTCAATTTTTCCTCTAAGGCGGTTCACATTTACCGCCAATGCATGTTTATCTACAAACTGACCTCCACTGTCCCACAATCGTTCCAATAGCAAATCATAAGTAAGAAGTTGACCTTGATTCAGAAGGAATTGGCGAAGCAAGCGAAACTCGGTTGGTGTAATCGCGCATTCTTGCCCCTCTACCAACACCTTTGCATTCTCTAAATCAATATACAAATATTCATCTGTAAAAATCATGCGCTTACTTAGAACTGCTCTTTTTAAAATAATATCGATTTTTTTTAGTAAAACCTTCATTGAAAATGGTTTTATCACATAATCCTCTGCTCCTGAATCATATCCTGCCAAAGCATCTTCCTCCATATCTCTGGCCGTTAAATACATAACTGGAACTTCTCTTTTTGCCTTTACCCACCGACAAAAAGAAAAGCCTTCTCCATCTGGAAGATTCACATCCAAAAGAATCAGATCAATTTGATTCCGATTAAACATTTGCTTCGCCTTCTCAATGGAAGTCACACCACAAACGGCATATCCTGACTTTTTCAAAGAATATCCAATTGACTGATTCAAATCATGATCGTCTTCTACCACCAATATCGTTTGCATCTTTTCCTCCAATCCAGTCTTTTGATGCCTGCAAGTTGCTCTGCCCATTTTGTATATTTGTTTTTGGTATCATTTTATATAATACCATATATTTTCCGTGGATATAGTAAAAAAAGGAACTATCTCAATTTTGTGATTCTTGATCTTAAAGTGACCAATGGGACACATTGTGAGCCATCATCCCTGTCCTCAATGTCGAATGTTGCTACTTTGAGATAAGTGTTGACGAGTTTTTATTTGGAAGTAATAAGCCGTAAATGCAAGGGACAAGGAAAAGTAATTTTTTTTCCTTGCCCCTTATTGATTATAATATTTCTACTTTACACTTATACAGGTACAGTGGTCGAATTAGTGTCCCTGGTGGCTCAATTTGTAAGAGTGCCTGACACTGCGTTTGCACCTCCGCATTTGTGTAAGGTGCTCTTACCTGTCCCAGATGGCACACTCACATTTCTAATTGCTTTACCACCTTTTCAAAATCATAAAATAAATCAATATATTTTTCTACAATTGTATTACAGTTTGTTTTTACTATCTCACAATCATAGTCATGTGTTAATTCGTTTCTTACTTTTAACATATTCATCCATGCTTCATCTGAAATTAAATTTGCCTTGAATGCTTCTCTAAGTACTTCTCTTGGCGAACCAGATACAAAACCAGTAATCGCATAGTATTGTATCAATATATCCTTCATGACCTTCCATGCCAAATCAAATGTAATACTGAATTTTGCACTAGTTCCACTCAACACAAATGAATCTGTAAGATCTCGTTGTCTCGCCTCTGCCAATGCATCTAATGATTTACAAAATGATAAAAATCTCCTATAAAATTTTTCGTCCATACTTTCTAACATCCTCCATCAATAATTCATTTCTACACGTATCCATATTTAGCACATCCACACTATAAAGTGTCGGGAGCTCCTCTATTTTCTCCACTAATAAATCAAAATCATTGACTCCAGATACCGCTATATCAATATCACTGCGTTCTCTTGCTGTCCCTTTCGCTCTTGAACCATATAGAATCACTTCTTTTGCTTGAAATTCATTACACATTTTTATTATTGTCTGTATAATCTCTTCGACTTTCAAAAAAAGTCACCTCGCTTCCTAATTTCAATGTTCTTCTAACCGCTTTTGACTATTTTTGATACTTTTATGTTACCATAGCTTCTCTCTTTTATCAAGCAGCAAGCCTAAACCGCTTGGAACTTTTTAATACTTTACGGCGCGAAAACGTATTCTCACATAATCAATGTACCAGCTGCCGTCATGATATAATTTTTCTTTTGATTCTGCTTCGGCTTCTTCAATGATCTCATCTTTTAATGCTTCATCCATTCCTTCAAACGGTGCCTTATCAAACATATTTACCCAGTCTTTAAAGCCATCTTCTGTTTTCTGCTTTGTTGGACGGTCAAAAAGTACCGCATATTCAACGCGAAAACCTGCTTCTTCTAAGAGTGGTGCATATTCTCCAATAGTTGGAAAATAAAAGACTCTTGGATAGACTAGGCCTCTCTTTGCAAATGCGCGCTCTAACGCAGCGTGAACGGTCTCTGCACAGCCATTTCCGCCAAACTCACATACAAGCTCACCGCCTGTCTTTAACTGTCCAGCGAGATGACACAACATATGAGGGTGCATCGAAGCATCAATCCAATGGAACACTGCATTGGAAAAGATCGCATCCAATGGTTCCTTAAGATGAAAGCTGCATGCATCGCCTTGCAAAAATGTCATATGCGGATATTGTGCTTTTGCAATTTCAAGCATCGCCTCTGATGCATCCATTCCAATTACCTTATAGCCTTTTTCCAAAAGTTTTACACTTAATGCTCCATTTCCACAGCCTAAATCAAGCACAGCAGCTCCCTTTGGACTCTTTAACAGACTGACCACATCCTCGCCATATTCATGTACAAATGAAAAATTTTCCTTATAGCCTTTTGCATCCCAGTTTATATTCATGGTACACCTCTCTTTTTGTATTTCTTTGTTTTGTTTGTGCCTGCCTCCCCTTTTATTTATTATATCGCTTTTCCACATTACGGCAAGATGCAGATTTATCGAAAGTACAGCTTATGTCGAATCCTGCGTTCTATTTTTCTTGCTTTTTGGCCTTTTTTCTGGTATTACTGTAAATACGACAAGAAAGCAAAAGAAACGGAGACAAAACAAATGCGGGATATTCCAAAATTTGACTCCAGAGAAATCGGTCAGAACCTGCGCTCATTGATGAAGCAGCACGATATGACTGTAAAAGACCTTCAGAAAATATTAGGACTTTCCTGTCCGCAAACAATTTACCACTGGTTGAACGGTGATTCTGTTCCAACTATTGATAATCTCTACAATTTAAGCCATCACTTTGATATTTGCATTAATGAACTTCTTATGGGACACTGCCCGAAAGTTTGATTTTTTTGTTGCAAATCAGTAAGACTATGCTATACTTAAAAATGGCTTGTCTGTACTACAGATGGGTACTCTATTCAATACAAAAGGATTTTTTTATGAGCGCAATTTTTACAAAAGACTTTTTTACTCACATGTACCGAAGAAAAAATTTCGTTCCCCGTCTGCTTCTGGTGCTTTTCGCTGTTATCCTTATGGGGTTTTGCCTGTCCTGGCTTGTTTTATGTGACATGGGCACCGACCCTTGTACAATGATGAATCTGGCAATATCAGATAAGCTTGGTATGGCAATTGGTGACTGGCAGGCATTGATGAACATTGTTCTTCTTATTTTTGTTATCATTTTTGGCGGACGAAACTTAGGCTTTGGAACACTTGCCAACATGTTTCTTGTTGGTTACTCTCTGCAGTTTTTCTCTTGGCTTTGGGGAATTGTTCTCCCGGCTGGTGTTGTCACAGATGGCGTTTTTACTTCCATGACAGTGCGCATCTGTGTACTGTTTCCTTCGCTGATCTGCTTTATTTTCGCAGCTGCACTCTATATGGATGTTGATCTTGGAACTGCGCCGTATGATGCTGTTCCGTATATCATCTGGAACGCACTGAAAAAGAAAGCTTCTTCTATTCCATTTCGCTTTGTGCGCATGGGCTTCGACATATTTGTCGTAATAATTGCATTGATTTTTGGCGGCAAGCTTGGAGTGGTCACAGTACTCATGGCTTTTGTACTTGGACCAGTCATTGAATTTGTCGGAACTATGCTTCAAAAAGTTATCGAGATTGATGAATAAAACGTCATTAAAAATGGGTACCCACAGGTTTCATTTTCCTGTAGATACCCATTTTGTTGTATAATAATCTTTTAATTTGCCTGTCCTTCTGCCGGCATTTTCTTAAATTGCCTAAGCACAAGTATGATAGCAAGCACACCTGCAACACCATCCGAGATCGGGCCAGCAAACATGACACCTTCGATTCCAAATGCAAGCGGCAATAACAGTACAAGTGGGATCAAGAAGATGATCTGTCTTGTCATGGAAATGAAAATTCCCATCGGTGCCTTTCCGATTGAAGTGAAGAAGTTTGCTGTCAGCGGCTGAATACCATTTAAGAACGTACAGAACATGAAAATGCGGAAGTATGATACTGCAAATTGCTCATACAGCTCATCACCACTTCCAAACAGCGCCGTAATCTGACGCGGAAATATCTGAAATCCTGCAAACGCAATGACGGCAATTATGGTTGCCACTGTTGCTGCCAAACGATACGTTTTCTTTACACGGCTGTACTGAGCTGCACCGTAGTTAAATCCAATGATTGGCTGTGCACCCTGTGAAATACCTATGACGATTGACAAGAACACCATGTTTACCTTAGAGCCGACGCCAACTACTGCAAGCGGAATATCGCTTCCGTAGATAGACAGCGCACCGTAGTAACGAAGCACGTTGTTCATAACAATCTGCGTCACAAAGATTGCCAGCTGGTTAAAGCAGGCTGCTGCACCAAGTGCCATAACCATCTTAAGGAAACGCGGCTTTGGCATAAAATCCTGCAGCGAAAGCTTTACTGTATGGAATTTTGGCAGATAACCAAGCACTAACATTGCTGAGAAAAACTGTCCAATAATAGTAGCCCATGCTGCACCTGCGATGCCCCACTTGAATACAAAAATGAACAGTGGGTCAAGAATCGTGTTGATGACTGCACCTGCCAGTGCGGACAGCATAGAATACGTTGGCTTTCCGTCGGCACGAATCAGATGAGTTCCGCCTGTTGTCAATACAAAGAACGGCATTCCAAGCGATGTAATTCCTACGTATGTCATTGCATAATCCATAACATACTCTGTCGCACCAAACACCGTGATCAGCGGACGAAGAAAAATTCTTGCCACAATACAAATGATCACACCGGCAATTACCAGACTTCCAAACGCGGTTCCTGCGATTTTTTTCGCATTCTCCTCATGCTTTCGTCCCATTTCAAGATTAAAATTAGATGCTCCACCGATTCCAAGCATCAGACCGACAGCTGTGGCAAGTGTTGTCAGCGGAAATGCAACATTTGTTGCCGCATTTCCATACATGCCAACGCCCTGACCGATAAAGATCTGGTCTACGATGTTATACAGTGCTGATACCAGCATACTGATGATCGACGGAACAGCAAATTTCACAAGCAGTTTGCCAAGCGGCGCACTACCAAGTGGATTTTGTCTTACTTCCATTTCTTTGCCTTTCCTGTCTTCTTATCAATATCGTTCTTTTTGAAAGTGCGCTCCTTTCCAAACAAGCCCTTTGATTTCTTCTCAGACTTGTCTGATCTTTTTCTGTCACTTCCCTTTTTTTCAAATTTCTTATCCGATTTTTTATCAGACTTTTTATCAAATGCCTTGTCAGACTTGCGCTTTCCTGGACGGTGTTCACGCATCATATCAAGAACGTCTTCGTCAGTTTGTCTGCGGCGGCGGCCTTTGCCTTCGCGCCTGTCATCATCACCGCGTCTGTCGTCTCTTCTGCCGCTTCTTCCGCCCTTTCTCTCAGCGCGCTTCTTTCTCATCTCTTCGATATAATTTTCTGCTGGAATTTCTTCCATGTCATCTCCAAGATGAAGCTTTAAGAAACCTGCACAAAGCTCCATTGCCGTGATATTCTCCTCTTCGATCTTGTCCTCTACCTTCTTTTGAAGTGATGACAGATCATTATTAGAAATCACTTCCATAACCTGATCAAAGATCTGGCTTGCCTTTGCCTGTGTGATATCTGCAACAGACGGAACCATTCTAGGCTTGATCTGTGTATTGCAGATACGCTCAATATCTCGGATACGGTAGATCTCTCTTCCGACAACAAGAGTGAAGGAACGTCCCTTTCTTCCTGCACGTCCTGTACGTCCAATACGATGAACATAATACTCTACATCCTGCGGAATATCAAAGTTAAATACAGCTTCAACATCATCTACATCGAGACCTCTTGCTGCAACATCTGTTGCAATAAGAATTTCTGTCGTGCCATTTCTAAAGCTGTTCATAACCTTATCGCGCATCATCTGGCTTAAATCGCCATGAAGTGCATCAGCAAAATAGCCTCTTCCCTTTAAGTTCTCGCAAAGAACATCTGCCATATGCTTTGTGTTACAGAAAATCAAAGAACGCTTTGGATTGTAATAATCAAGCAAACGGCATACTACCTCTTCCTTGTTCTGTCTTTGTACCTCATAATAGTACTGCTTGACAAGCGGAATAGTCAGTTCCTTTCTCTCGATCTGAATCATCTGTGCATCCTTCTGGTAACGGCCAGTGATACGAAGAATCTCATCCGGCATTGTTGCTGAAAACAATGCCGTCTGATGATTCTCTGGTACACCTGCAAGGATAGTCTCAATATCCTCTACAAAGCCCATATTTAACATCTCGTCAGCTTCATCCAGCACAACCATGCGGATGCCCTCAAGCTTTAACGTATGTCTTCTCATATGATCCATAACTCTTCCCGGTGTTCCAACAACAATTGACACCTTTCCGCGAAGAGAACGGATCTGTTTTTCAATATCCTGTCCTCCGTACACCGGAAGCACTTTTACACCCGGCAGATATTTTGCGTAGCGGCGCAGCTCATCTGCTGCCTGGATGGCCAGTTCTCTGGTCGGGCAAAGCACGATTGCCTGCACGCGCTCATCTTCCGGGTCGATCATCTGAACAAGCGGAATACCAAATGCCGCTGTTTTTCCAGTTCCGGTCTGTGCCTGTCCAATGATGTCACGTCCTTCAAGCAGTGCCGGAATAGCAGACTGCTGAATTGGTGTCATCTCCTCATATCCGATCTCTGTTACGGCGCGGATAATCCTCTCATCAATTTCAGAATTCTCGTATCGAATTGCTTCCATTCTAATAACCTTTTTTGCTGCCTCTTGACAGCTAATCCTCTCTAATTAAAATATCTTACTTTGCGTTAAATACATATTTATCCAGACGATCCATTGCTTCCTTTACTAACGCATGTGGAACTGCAAGATTCATACGGATCGTATTTGGATTCATAAACGGTCTTCCGTCCTGCCATACAACGCCAACTGCAATTCCGGCACGGATCAGATCATCCATAGTCATCTCAGGATGTTCCTTAAGCCAGCCGCTGCAGTCCAAATATAGCATGTAGGTTCCCTGTGCCTTTGCCACAGAAACACCCTCAAAATGTGTTGTGATATATGTATATGCATAATCAACGTTTTGTGTCAGAACTTCGCGAAGTTCATCAACCCACTCAGCACCTTCCTTTGTATAAGCACCCATCAGTGCACTGATAGAAAGAACATTTGCACTATTGTAATGACTGCACTTTTCTGCTTCCATCAAACGGTCACGCAGATAGCTATTATATACAATGTGGTAGGATCCTACAAGACCTGCCAGATTAAATGTCTTTGACGGCGCGTAGAAAGCAAAGGTATGTTCATGAGCATAATCATTCACGCTTTGTGTCGGGATATGCTTATGACCCTCTAAGGTCAGATCAGACCAGATCTCATCTGAAATGACAAGACACTTATTCTTTTCATAAACTTCCATTGCCTTCTCAATCTCTTCACGCTCCCATACACGGCCACACGGGTTGTGAGGAGTGCAAAAGATTGCCAGATGAATATGATTTTCCTTAAGCTTCTTATCCATATCCTCATAATCCATGCGCCATACACCCTGCTCGTCCTTCTTTAATGGACTGTAAACGATCTTTCGTCCCATGTTAGTGATGGTTCCGATAAATCCAATGTATGCTGGTGAATGAAGAAGAATTGCCTCACCTGGTGCTGTAAATGCCTGCAATACAGAAGACACACCGCCAAGCACACCATTTTCATAGTCAATAGCTTCCTTTGGAATATCTGTTACACCATTTCTAGTTTTCTGCCACTCTATAATAGATTCACTATAAGCATCCTTGATATCAAAATAGCCGAAAACCGGATGTGCCAGACGATTCTGTATTGCCTCAATAACGCTCGGTGCTGTTGCATAATTCATATCTGCAACCCACATCGGAATCTTAGAAAAACCTTCTTTAATTGTAGCATTGTCAAAAGGAATCTTGCTGACTGCAATTGCTCCTGTTCCTTCGCGGTTTAAAATTGTTGTAAAATCATACTTCATGCTCATCTTTTTGTCTCTCCATTCTTTCTCTTTTTTCCTCAAATAATCCCAATTTGCACATTCCCTGCTTTTTTACTCAAAAGCCCCTCATGTTTTTTGCCTACAGCTTACTCAAATCTTGGGCGCATCGTTTCTTTCATTACGCGAAGCACGTTGCCTGATGCAATCTTGTCAATCTGGCGCGGTGTGATTCCTGCTTTTTCAAGCGCTTCAAATAAAAGTGCAAGCTGTCCTGGCTCTCCGACCTCGAGATTTCCCCCGATACCATCGAAATCGGTGCCAATGCCAACGCAGTCCTCTCCGCCAATTTCGATAAAGTGTTTTACATGACGCACCATATCGCTTATGCGGCTTGTATTGTTTCCCTGCGTATCATCCAGAAATGCCGGTGCAAAATTGATTCCTGAAACGCCGCCTTTTTGGGCAAGCAGACGGATCATATCATCCGTCAAATTTCTTGGATGCGCTGCAAGTGCGCGGCAGTCTGAATGAGTGGCAACAAATGGCTTTTTTGAAATCTTTGCGACATCATAAAAGCCTCCGTCTGACAGATGAGATACATCTACCAAAATGCCAAGCTCATTCATGGCTTCTATGGCTTCCTTACCAAATGCGCTAAGACCCTTAGACATAATTTTTGGATCACGCGAATTTGGCGCACCAAAGCAGTTTTCAAAGTTCCATGTAAGCGCAATTGCGCGTACACCAGTCTTTGCCAACTGTTCAAGACGGTCAAAGCTGCCATTTACCATACGACCATCCTCAACTGTAAGCACACCAGAGATCAGGCCCTGCTCCTTATTTTTCATCACGTCGTCAAAACAATATGCCTGACGAATAACATCCTTGTGAGCCGCAAAGGAATCCTTCATCAGACTGACAGCCTTTGAAAACAATTCCTCATCCGGCGGCATCTCTGGACGACCTGCCTTTAATCGTTTTTCGCGCTCCTGTGGTGTGAGCATTTCTGGACGTGGTGGAAAAAATACAGCAAAGAACTGGCACAGCACATTTGCCTCTGCCATTCTTTTGATGTCCAGCATGGCATCTGGCATGTCATATATGTCATTTACGCCTTTTCCCAAGCCGTGAAGCAATGTGTCACAATGCATATCCGCATATTGGTAATGTAAGCTCATATTAAACCTGCCTTTCTTTTATGTTGCCCGGTAGTTAATTATTTATTTACTCTTCCGCAGCACTTCTTATATTTCTTGCCGCTTCCGCACGGACAAAGATCATTTGGATAGATCTTCTTTCCGCCGATGCGGTTTTTTACGATTGGCATAGAAGAAGTTACAATCTCTGAAGCACTTGCAATTTTCTTCTGACGTGATGGATCTGCCTTCTGTGCCTCTACGGTTGTAAAGCCTCTTGTCTCTGGCATTCTTGTATTATTATACATATCCATCATAACAGTGATGAAATCGCTCATCAGCTCCTCATTTTCCTCTGTCAGTCCAAAGCGCTCCATCTCAGCAAAGATGTCTTTTGGCATTGCACCATGGCGCATGATTAATTGGATATGAGAACCGATCACCGCTGCCTCGTTTTCCGGACGGCCAAGACGAACCTGAATGAAGCGGCAGAATGCAGCGTAAGATGGTGTCTTTTCTACATAGTACGGATCTGCATAGCGAAGCAGTTCGCTCTTTGCCGGAATGTAATAGCTCATTGCACCCTGACGCTCTAAAAGCTGATGATAATCAACAACCTCGCCTTCCTTCTTTGTGCGATACTCCTCGCTTAAAATATATCCGCCCTCAAAAAAGTACATCTGCTGTCCGCGAACTGCTTCACGATCCTTTAACCAGCTCTCAAGCTCTGGTCTTTTTGCATTCAGTCCTGTCTGACCATTTACGATAGACAAGAATGTTGTGATATCAATTGCACGATACAAGTTTACACATGACATCAGATACTCATCAAACACATTGATACGTGATCTCTTCTGTGCATACTCACTGTCTGATTTAATCTCATTATATACTGCAGCAGTTTCAGACGGTACTACAACAACGCCATCACCTGTTACAAATACAACTGGAAGATTTCTCCAATAATAGAAGCGGCCAGACTCTTCTGCAATGACAACGTCTTCTGCCATTGCAAGCTCTAATTCCTCAATCTCCTGCTTTCCTGCTGCAAGAAGCCATGCAGTAAGAAGCTCCTTATCTAACAGCTTTGTAGACAAAGCATCGATAATTTCCTGCTTCTTCGCCTTGGATAATACTTTTACCTCAAGTACCTGTGTCATCTGCTTTAACTCTGCAATGGTGTGCTTTCCAAGCACCTCTGCCAATGTATATACCTTGTTTTCACTCTGGTTCTTCATAATACTTTAACTCCATTCGATTTTTTACTTTTGTCGCTCAGCGAAAAATCATACCGCTTGCGCGCTCCTCTAACTCGCATACGGTAAGTAGCTGCCCCTTTACGTGGAAACGCACGTCAAATCCGGCGAAGTCTACGCCGTAACGTCTTGTCTCGTCGCGCTGGTAGGCCGGGCGTGGATCCTGCTTTAACACATAGATCACTGCCTCCCTCTTCTCCTCTGGAAAATGTGCCAGAAGATGAGCTGGGAATGAAACTTCAAGCTCATAATCCTTCACAGCATCAGAAAAGCCGCCCTTTGCGTCTGGGTGACTGTCCGTAAACGGGATATACGGCTTGATATCGTAGATTGGTGTCTGATCCATAAGATCGACGCCTGCTACATAGAGCATCGGTCCATTCTTCTCATCGAGGACAACTCGCTCTAATTTTACACAGGAAAGACCAATATCGTTTGGACGAAACGGAGATCTCGTTGCAAAAACTCCCATTCTCTTGTTGCCGCCAAGTCTCGGTGGCTTTACGGTAGCCGACCAGCCCTGCCTGTGATTCTCACTAAATGACCACAAAAGCCAGATGTAGCTGTACCCGTCCAATCCGTACACACCTTGAGGATTGCGATACTTCGGCTCAAATGTAATGACTCCCTTTAAAGACTCTACGAGTCCGCTCTGTCTGGGTATTCCGAATTTCGTTGGAAAATCGGTCTGTATTTTTGCAATAATCTCCATCTACTTTATTCCTCACTGATAACCACGAATTGCTCCATAATGATACAACTCTGGTATTCTATCAATTATCCTGCAATTTTATCTCTACCAAAAATAAGCTGCCGCAGAAAACGGCAGCTTACTTTATTATATGGCGAAAGTATGGCTTTTGTCAATCGGTTTCACAACTTCGTCAGCTCTGATGAGCAAACTTTTCATTTTTCCATATAGCCTTAGCTTAAATAGCATCCCAACATTTCTGTTACAATTTTCTTAATTTCCTCGGCAATATCGCTACAAACACTTTTTGAAAGACCAGCCATTGTTCCTACGCGAATAAGCTCCTCTTTCCCTGGATTTCGTCCATTTCCATCAATTGTAGTTGTATGTTCTCCATAATAAGTACTGCTAAACGTTAAATCATAAGCAGGACTTAATCGCCAAGAATCCGTACCAGGATCATACAAATAAGAAAAATTTTTCGAATGATCATCGCGATTGTGAGCATACACATTAAAACACATTCTGCGATATAAATTCTCAATATCAAAAGAATTATTCCGAGTAAGGATTTTCGTGAGCTTCATTAAACTATGATAATCCAGACTCGGCTGTTGAAAATCCAATTCCAATATAGCCGCAGCTGTCAACATATGCACTCGCTTCATACCATTCGTATCTCTCACACGATCAAATCGCTTAGTGCCAAAATACCCAAGACAGCTATCGGAATGGAAAAGCTTAAAATCGCTCATAACAATTTGACATTCTTTGGCGCATACCGCATAATCATATTCCATCTTTCCAGCATTTTTTCCATCAACATGAGCAGGAAATTTGATGATCCAAGGTTCTCCGTCTATCTTTGTCATGATCTTTGGTCTTGCACCACCACTTGTGCCACCCAGTCGATATAATTCATCTAGTTTTTCAGAATATTCCATATTTAATATTTTGTGACACTGAGCGGCAAGTTCATCCAAATTATCCGTAAAATATTCTTCTGGAAAGCTAATTTTGGGGTGGTATCTCAATGCACCCATTCCCGAATCCCCAATAATAGCAAGTCGATCTAACACAGTGACATCATCTGGATTTTTCTTATATTTTTTTAACATTCGATCTAACAAGAGACGTCCCCACGCATCTGGAAGACTATCTGCAAAAACGCCAAACAATCCACCAAAGTAAGGTTTCGAAGGTACAAAGATTTGCTTTTCTAGTGGTAGCGAAAAAGGGCTAATTGGAAAGCCATTGTTCAACCAATCTTCATCGTATTCAAATGCTGTATTATGTCCATGCATCGTCAATTGGCCTACAAGTTGTTTTTCAAAGAATACCTGAATCACGTTGTTTTTGTTCATTGATAACCTCCTGCAAATTGCGATATGGAACCTGCGTAAATAAATTTCTGAGATCATCTTCAATATGAAGAGCCATTGCAATTTTGGTAAGTGAATACAAAGAAATTTGACCTGTAGATTCAAAACGCTTAATTGATCCATAGCTGACATTCGACATTACCGCTAATTTCTGTTGCGAAATAGAACGGCGTTTGCGAATTATTTTCACTCGATTTGCTAACTTTTGGTCAAGTTCCTCAACGGTTTCCCATTGTAATGCACTAATATTATCGCCTCCTTTTCGGATAATATATTATCTAAAACTGCTTTTTATTCAATATTTTAGATAATATATTGTCTATAACCTATTATACTAAGGATTTCGAAAAAGTGCAACTGATAATATAACTTCTTTTGCTAATCAAATACTCTCCAGTTGTACAAAAGAAACAAGCCCAGAATTCCTCCAAACATATAGATTACAGGTTCGCTTTTCTTCATTTCCACACACTTTGTTCCCGCATTACGAAATATAAGCGAAAATACCTTCCAACAGCAGTATCCAACCAAAGTTCCCAGTGTATTCATCATTAAATCATCAATGTCTGTTGTCCTTATATTGAATAGCTGACAGATTTCTATTGCCAACGACATCAAAAATCCCATCAATACTACTTTTTTTGCATTTCTGAAATTTTCCCAAATAAGCGGCAATAAAAATCCGAGCGGCATAAACATAATAATATTTAAGATATATGTCATTGCACCTTCGGAAGAAAATGGAATCAGATTAATACTGTTATCCAGCTTGCCATAAGCAATCAAATCCCAAATTGTTCCAATTCCTGCGGCTTCCTGCACTGCAAGATACCCGTAAAACAGATAAATATAAATCCAGATAATATGTCGTACCTTGTACGCTTTATCTGCTATCATTCCTTTATTCCAAATCAGCCATACCGTTCCCGGCAATAAAAAGCAAACTAGTGAATATATATAATATTGCATTCTCATTTCCTCCTGTTTGCTTTTTATTATATTGTTTTACTCATTAAGATTCAATTCGGTAACGGATTAAGATTTCATTAAGAACAATTAAAAAGACTCCTTATGCATGAATACCGCGATTCTCATCGCCCTTCTCATTCATTCCAAACTCATAATCATTGCCTGGAAGAATTGCATTCAGAACAATACCTGCGATTGCTGCAATTGCAAGACCTGTAAGCGTAATGGAAGCTCCACCGATTGTAAAGGTAAGTCCACTTGAAAAGCCCAGTCCACTTACTAAAATCACAGCTGCGATAATCAAATTTCTTGACTTTGTAAGGTCTACTTTATTTTCAACAACATTTCTGACACCTATTGCGGAAATCATACCATACAGCATAAATGAAACTCCACCGATAATCGCAGACGGGATAGATGCAATAATCTCTGATACCTTCGGGATAAAGCTTAAGATTACTGCAAAAATAGCTGCAATACGGATAACGCGCGGATCATATACCTTGGAAAGTTCAAGTACACCAGTATTTTCTCCGTATGTTGTGTTAGCCGGACCTCCAACAAGTGCAGACAGAGACGTTGCAAGACCATCACCTACAAGAGTGCGGTGCAGACCCGGATCTTCGATAAAGTTTTCTCCAACAGTTGCAGAAATAGCAGACATATCTCCTATATGCTCCATCATTGATGCAATTGCAATCGGTGCCATTACAAGAATAGCAGTCAGGTCAAATTTGCATAACTGAAATGGCGGCAAGCCTACCCATGAAGCCTTAGACACCTCAGTGAAAGTTAAAATAGCAGATCCGTCTGGATTTTTTACGCCAAGTGCATTTAAAATCAGTGCAAATACATAGGAACCTACAACGCCGAGAAGAATCGGAATGATCTTAATCATTCCCTTACCCCAGATGTTTGCAATAATAATAATTGCAAGTGCAACAATTGCTAAAAGCCAGTTCTGTGATGCGTTAGTAACAGCACTTCCTGCCAGTGAAAGACCAATTAAAATGATCATTGGTCCTGTCACAACAGGCGGCAAAAATCTCATTACTTTTTTTACACCGACGATCTTTACAATCAGTGCCAGAATTAAATATAAAAGTCCTGCAACAACAATTCCTCCGCACGCATACGGAAGCTTCTCACCCATCGTCATGTCAGCAAAAATGCCTGTATCAAGCGCTGCAACAGCTGAAAATCCACCTAAAAATGCAAACGACGAACCTAAAAATGCAGGAACCTTCATTTTGGAGCACAGATGGAAAAACAGCGTTCCAAGACCTGCACAAATCAGCGTTACCTGAACTGAAAGTCCCTCTCCCTCAAAATAAACATTTGTTAGGATCGGAACAAGAATCGTTGCTCCAAACATTGCAAACATGTGCTGTATTCCAAGCAGCAGCATTTTCGGGATTCCGAGCGTTCTGGCGTCCCGAATTCCCTTGGTTCCTTGTGATTGTTCACTCATACCAAGTACCTTCCCTTCTTTTTTCGCCATCGAATTTTTCGACAGCCTATTTATGTTACAGTCTGCAAGATATCTACAGACGGTACATCTTACCCCTTCAGAGACTCCTCGAATGCATCGAGCTCGGCACTAGCCTGCTCCCATACTTCCATCAGTCCATTGAGCTCCTCTTCTTTAGCGTCGACCTTCTTTTGTGCCTCCTGCAACTTACTGTAGCTTGCTGCAATTGCAGGATCATTTAATTCATCCTGCAGCTTTGAAAGTGCCTCCTCACAAACCTCAACTGCTGCCTCGGCCTTTTTGACCTTCGCAGACAAACGTGAACGCTCCTTTCCTGGATTAGCATAAAGAGTCTTTGGTGACGCAGATGCAGCTGTCTTATTTTTTTCCTGCTCTATAGCAAGCTTTGCTGCCGGTGAAACAGCTGCATATTTGCCAAAGCTTACCTGATCGTCCTTGTCGGCTGTCGCCTCCTCATACTGCTCATAGCCAAACGGATAATATGTCGTTACACCGCCATCAAAGCTTAAAATCTTGTCGGCTACCTGACGAACAAAATAACGGTCATGGGAAACAAATACAAGCGTTCCCTGATAGCCCTTTAGCATCTGCTCTAACGCTTCTTTTCCGACAATATCCATATGGTTTGTCGGCTCATCGAGGATTAAAAGATTTGGTTTTTTCTTTAAGATCTTACAAAGTGCCAGTCTCACGCGCTCTCCTCCCGAAAGCATGCTGACCTGCTTAAACACATCATCACCAGTAAAAAGGAATGCACCAAGAGCATTTCGCACCTCTGTCTGCGTCAGGTTCGGATATTCTGCCCAATAGTCATCCATGACAGTAGCATCACTAGTATAATGTGCCATCTGCTGATCGAAATATCCAATCTGCACACGAATGCCATACTGATACTCGCCGCCAAGAGGCTTGATCATCCCCATCATTGTCTTTAAAAACGTAGACTTACCAAGGCCATTTCCTCCAACAATACCAAGCTTTTGACCTCTCTCAAGTGTAAGATTCACCTCTGAAAGAACACGGTCATATCCAATCTGAAGATTTCTTGCAGTAAATACTTCCTTTCCTGTCTCAACCTCAGGCTGGAAATTGGCATGAAATGCCTTTAGATCATAGCGCTGCGGAGGTGCAATCTTTTCCATATGCTCAATCTGTTTTAGCTTTGAGCGTGTCATTGCAACCTTTGTAGGCTTATTTTTAAATTTTTCTACAATCTCCATCAGACGCGCAATTTCCTTTTGCTGTGCCTGATAATCCTTTTCCTGCTTATCCCATGCTGCTTTTTTCTGCTCCACAAAAGAAGTATAATTTCCACTGTAGCGATGTGTGATTCCATACTCAATCTCATATACTGTATCGACAATACGATCCAAAAATAATCTATCATGAGATACGATAACAACAGCCCTATTATACGCCTTTAAATAATTCTCAAGCCATTCAATTGTCTCGATATCAAGGTGGTTAGTCGGCTCGTCCAAAAGAAGAATATCAGGCTTTGAAAGAAGCATCTTGATAAATCCAAGCTTTGTCTGCTGTCCACCTGAAAATTCTCTAAGCGGCTTTTTCTTGTCAGCTTCAGTAAAACCAAATTTGCGAAGCATCGTCTCATACTCTTTTTCATAGTAGTAGCCGCCCATATCAGTAAACTGCTCCTGCATCTGGGTATAGATTCTGATATTTAACTCAGATGGATCTGATTCCATGATCTGGCGCTGTGCTTCTAGCTCGCGCTGCTTTTCGCGGTACGGCTCAAACACCTTTCGCACCTCAGTCTCCATAGAAATTGTCTCATCTGCAAACGCAATCTGTTTTAAATAACCGATCACCGGGTTTCCGCTCTTTGCGATATAAATATCCTCATCGCTATCTCGCTTTTCAAGTGAAACCTCACCCTCAATCAGCTTTAAAAGAGTTGTCTTTCCGCAGCCGTTTCTTCCAACGACGGCAATTTTCTGTCCGGCGTTGATTTCAAAATTAATATTCGTTAAGATGGTGTTCGCCCCATAGGAGACGGCACCATGATTAATCATGTATAACATTGCAAAACCTTTCCTGCACAACGTCTGTTTTTATTATTGGCGGATTCTAAGAATGGTCAATGAATATGGCTCAAACGTGCGCGTAAATGTGCCGTCTGGAATAGTTTCCTCGCTCACAGCCGGAACGACACATTTTTTATTTTCCATTGTATTTTCATCAGACAATGCTGCAGCCATCTTCTCTACAAGCACGTTATGTGTACCATTTACACCATCAAGTGCAAGCTGCGCTGTCTGTGAATTTCCAGTAATGTTTACCGCCTTTACAATCACATCACCAGTTGCCTCATCAAGCGCTGCAGATACATACAGTGGCTTTGGCACAGGAATCTTGTCAATTGTATCAAGGTATTCCTCGCCATCCACATATATCTTCATCGTGCGATCCTTTACAACAAGCATCAGCTCATACTCATGATCCTTCTCTGCCGAGAACATTGCCTCACTTAAGCATGCTCCCCTGCCGTTTTTAAAATGCTCCATGCTTATATCCAGATTCTGCCAGCCGCCAAGCGTCCAGAGCATATGATCAGATTCTTCTCCAAGATAAACAAGAAAGCCCTTTTTGCCCTCTGTCTCTTTTGCTTTCATAGTAAGCGTATAATTTGTCCAATCCTTTGGAATTACACCAGTCTCGACTGCATTTTCATAGGAAGCAGCACGATTTTCACTCTCAGTTCCGCACACACAGTCTGTAAAACGATGCAGCTTTCCTGTATCATGATTTTTCACTGTCACCTCAAAGAACACACCCTGTCCCTCGTTGACTAACACACGAATTGGACCGCTTATAGTCTTTGCGCTTTCGCGGATTTTTTGTTCTGCCAAAAGGCGCGCTGTCTGCTCAAGTTCTGGCTCTGTAACAGTAAAATCTAAGCGATGAGTTCCCTGATGGCGCATAAACATACTCTGAACATAATAATTAACAGAGCCATACACCTGATGATTATCAAACCAGATCATATCAGGACGCCAATTTACATAATCCACATTTGCAAACATCGGCGCATAGCATGCCAGTCCAACTGCATGCACATTTTTCTCAAGACCTGTCATAAAGGCAGCCTCAGCAAGACCATTCTCCCACTGATTGCCCCATGATGCATACTCACCCAAAAATACCTTGGGATCAGATGATAGGAAATTGTCATAGCGATCTACATTTGCTATCATCCATTCGGTATTCATATAGTAATGCTCATCGATCAGATCACAGCCGCATTCTCTTGCACTTGCCCATCCGCGCTCATACTCACCGCCCGCGGCAAATGGACTTGCTGAACCAATCAGCTTAATATCAGGATATTTTTCACGAATTGCTTTATGAAAATATGGATAGCGCTCTGTAAAGCCCTCGCCAACCTCCTCATTTCCAATTGCCAGATAATGTAATCCAAATGGCTTTGGATGACCCATATCGGCACGCTTCTTTCCCCAAACAGTTGTCTCATCGCCATTTGCAAACTCAATAAGATCAAGTGCATCGTCAATCCAAGGACCAAGTTCATCAAGTGGAACCTTTCTTTGATGATGCGGATCGTATGCTGCCGGAAGTACTGGAAGCGGCTCTGCACCTATATCCTCTGCCAGCTGGAAATATTCATAATAGCCAAGACCAAGTGTCTGATTATATCCCCAGTTATTTCGTCTCGCCGGGCGCTCCTCAACAGGTCCAATCGTATTTTTCCAGCGATACATTGAATCTCTTGCATTCTCATCAAGCTGTCCGTCATGTACAAGACAGCCTCCCGGAAAACGTATGAACTTCGGATGCATTGCTTCGAGCATCTCGCACAGATCTTTTCTCAGACCATTTGGGCGGTTCTTATATGTGTGCGCTGGAAATAGTGATACAAAATCCACTTCCACACTGCCCGGTGTCATGCAGACAAGCGCCAGATTTGCATCTGTGCAGCTTGTGCCTTCTGCAATTTTAAGATCTGCCGTATACTTTTTCCAATCAGAAGCATCTGCTGTAAGCTCACATGATGCATAGATTTGTCCTTCTTTTCCAATCAGACAGGCCTTAACTGTCACTGGCTCGTCTATTTTTCTTAAATAGCAGGAAAAATGATATGTTTCCCCACCTTCAAGTGCAATTCCACTGTTAAAGCCAAGGTTTTTTACACCTGCTGCTGCCGAATTTGCCGTTATACGAAGATAGTGTGGGTTCTTCTTCGTATAAGGACTATCTGTCAGAATGGTAAGTGAAACATCAGCTGCGTCTGTCTGTCCATTTTTTTCATCTAACTGACAAGGCATCCACGCATACAGTGCATGATACTTTTTATTGTCAATCGGATCAAATTCAAATGCACGGTTCTGGATCAGCTCCGCATAAAGTCCGCCATCTGCCGCATGATTAATGTCTTCAAAAAAAATGCCGAAGAGATCGCCTGTTGCTTCTCTTTTTTCCTTTGTGTTAATCTGAAATGTCTGCATGGCTCACTATTTCCTTTCCTTATAATAGACTTAATAAACCATACCACATTCTCACGAAAGCATCAACATTTTTAATTAAATTTGTGCAAAAAAGGCAGTTTCAGGAAATATTCCCAAAACTGCCTTTTTCATTATTTTTTATCTGTAGTAATCAAAAATTAGTTTGCTGCGCTTGCGCTCTCAGCCTCAGAAGATGCCTCCTCAGATGCTGCCTCGCTGGAAGCTTCCTCAGACTTAGCCTCGGTCTTAGCCTCAGTTGCCTTCTCGGTAGCCTTTTCAGTAGCCTTCTCAGTCTTAGCTTCGGTCTTAGCCTCAGTCTGTACCTCTGCCTTTGTGCTAGCTGCGGTAGTAGTCTTCTTATCAGTCTTTCCGCATCCAGTCATCATTGCTGCTGCCATAGCGATTACTGCGATAGATGTAATAAACTTTCTCATGATTTTTGTTCCTCCTATTTATAACTATTAAATATGCTTAACAGTTAATGTCCTTTGCTGCAAAAGTGATCTCCTCTTACCACTTCTGCTGACAATTGCTATACTAGTCCTTTTTTTTAATAGTGTCAATAGGTAATGTAAAATTTTTGAGAAATTTAAGTAAGCCTTAAAGATTTAATGCCATTATTGTCCAGATATTGTTGGCTGATTAGCCTGTTGTGCAAGTGAATCGAGTGTAATTTCCTCTTGTGTCTGCGCATCAGTCAGCTTCATTGCCTGAGTTTCTTTATCTACACTTACAGTAAAGGTACGAACCTGGTCAATATTTGCCTCATCCATTCCCTTCCACTCCATCGTAAAGGTACCATCGTCCTCACCCGGCTTGCAGCTGTAGCGAAAATGAGTCTCAATTCCTGCATCTGGTGATACAAGTGACTGAACAGTTAAGATTCTGCTGTAGTTATCAAACTGATATGAAGCACTTTCTGTCATCCAGATATCTTTGATTGATTCTGAAAGCTCACGCTCCTCTACGCTCTCATATACATTTATGTAGCGTCCATCTGTAATCTTTTCACTAGATCGAACCTGCGCTGCAATTCCATAGTCATTGTCAGATTCACTAAGAAGTACAGTCACAGCACCATCCATCATGCCTGTTGGAGCATCATAGGAATCAAAGAAGGAATAGCCGCTTCCATTTTGTCCCTTTGGAAGATAGCCCTTTGTAAGTGTTTCTGCAAATGAAACTTCATTAATGTAATACCATCCATCTGCATAATAAACATCCTCAACACCTGTATTTGCCGGACAATAATCCTGCATCCAGATACCTGTAAGATTCAAAATAGCTCTTCTTGTGCTAAGTTCAGGTATACGAATCCATCCTTCTTGAGCCTGTTCTGACACAATGCCAAGCAAACTGGCTGCCTCACCGCCTGCCTTTGCACTAACGCCAAGACGTCCAATGATGCCAGAATACAAAGTGTTGTTTGCCTCTGATGCATTAAAATCTGGAACAAGCTTACAGATCATCTGTAAAAACGCTGCCTTTTGCTCATCATTTACAGCACCGCCTGTAAATGTAAGTGCACCAAGGCCGCTGCCCCAATCAGCTACCCATCCAGAAGCCAGCTTACTCATATATGTTGTACGGCTAAATGCACACACAATTGATGGTGATGATCCATCTGCAAATGCCTGACTTCCCATTTTTCTAACATCTGCCGGGATAGTAAGTGATATAAGACGCATACAGCCGGCAAATGCACGGCTTCCTATTGTACGAAGAGCTGGTGGAAGCACAAGTCCCTCGCCAACGCCACTTCCCTCAAATGCATTGTCGCAGATCGTAAGAAGTGACTGTGCAAAATCAACTGTCTGAAGTGATACGTCATTTTGGAATGCTGCCGCTCCAATATAGCGAATGCCTTCTGGAATCGTGATCTGCTTTAATTCGGTACAATTTCTAAAAGTGCGATCTCTCACTGCCTCGATTGCTGCTGGAAGTTCTACTGTTGTCAGCTTCGTACAACCAGAAAATGCACCTGCTCCAATGAAGCTTACGCTCTGTGGCAAAGACGCATAGCCAATCGCAGAACCAGAAAAGCTCTCTGCACCAATTGAAGTCAGTGTCTGTGGGAAGGTAAATACACTAAGAGCACTCGTTCCTGCAAAGGCACGACTTCCAATAGACGTGAGCGCATTTGAAACCTGCACAGTTGCAAGAGCCGTACAATTTTCAAACAAACTTGAACTTACTCTTGTCATTTTCTGCGGCAAAATTGCTGAATTCAGTGTACTACAACCTGCAAAGGCAGCCGCTCCAAGATAGCTTACATTCTGAGGAATCACAATACTTCCGAGCGCTGTACAATTTTGGAAAGAACCGCCCTCAATAAATGTCACACTCTCTGGCAATGTAATCTGTCGCAATGCCGTACAATTCTGGAATGCACCATAACGAATACTTGTCAATGTAGATGGAAGTTGAACTGTTTCAACCGATGTATTGGCAAATGCAAGTGTACAAATGGTTGTGATGCCTTCTTTTACTGTTGCATTTACAATCGGCACATACTCGGTCTGAGGTTTGCTTTCCTGCACTTCGCCTGTTGGTGTTGTCGGATCTACAGTCGATGCTGCCACCTCAGCTGGGGCGCGATACAACAGATCATTGATGTAGATCATCTCATGCTTTCGCTCTTCATACCACTTCGTTCCATCAAACGCATTGGCAACGATATCGCGCACACTTGTTGGAATCTCAATCTGGCTGAGTGCACTACAATTTTTAAATGCATTCGATCCAATATAACTTACACCATCCGGCACAACGATTGCCACCAAATTCACGCGGTTGATAAAGGCTTCCTCTGCAATCACGGTTGTTCCCTGTCTGATTGCAACTGTCGTGGCATCACTCTGACAGCGATACAAAATGCTATTGATATAAACAACCTCTCCTGTCAGCGTGGAATCATACGGTGTTCCCTCAAACAGATTCGCACCTACCTGAGTTACAGTTGTCGGAATCTGTACATGTACCAGTGCGCTGCAGCCTGCGAACGCTTCTCTTCCTATATAAGTAACACCCTCCGGAATGATCACATCAGTAATCATTGTCTGACCACGAAATGCACCAGTTGCAATTGAAGTTACCTTTGCACCGCTATAAGTTTGCGGAATCTCTACTATACTTCTCGATCCATCAAAACCAGTAACGCTCACGGTCTGTCCATCCTCACTAAATGAGAACGTTAATCCCTTTGTGTCCTCGGTTGGTGCCTGCTCTGACCACTCAGGCGCTTCGGTTGTTGTCTCCTCCGGTGTTGTCTCCTGCGTCGTCGGTTCCTCAGTGGAAGCCTCCTCACTCGTTTGCTCCTCGGTACTTTCTTCCTCTGTACTTTCATCCTGAGAGGAAGTTGGCTCTACACTTTCAGTTGACGTTTCTGAAGGCTGTGCTGAACTTTCTGGAATACTTTCAGACGGTGTTTCTGAAGGCTGAGCCGAAGTTTCTGGAACACTCTCTGTTGGTGCCTGCGTAGATGTCTCCGGAATACCCTCCGATGTTGCTTGTGTAGTCGTCTCCGGAATACTTTCTGGTGTTGTATTTTCCGATAACACTTGTGTTTGAGACGTTGTTTCCGCTAAAGTTTCATTCTCAGACAAAGTTTGTGGCTGAGATGTCGTTTCCATAGGTGTTTCCTGCATCAAGGTTTCTGTCTGCATTTCCGCAAGCGGATCTGTCTGTGTTTCCATGACGGTACCTGACTGTGTCGTCTCCTCTGCTGATACGTACTGCGGTATGTAAGAAACGGTCATCGCAGCAGCCATCGTCCATACGGACGCCTTCTTCTTCCATGATCTTTTCATAGTGTTCCCTTCCTTTCTCTTAAACAAAAAGAGCCGGTTTTTAACCGGCTCCCATAAATAATCCGGCAATAACTCTTTTCTAAGTTTATATTACCAGAGATTATGTCAAATAAGTACTTTCAATGTCCTTACATCTCTTAAGAATCTCTTACGATGCCTGGTCAAACTGGCTGTTGTACAGATCAGCGTAAAAGCCCTTCTTTGCCAAAAGTTCTTCGTGCGTTCCGCTTTCAATTACATCTCCATCCTTTAACACAAGGATAAGATCGGCATTTTTGATTGTGGAAAGACGATGTGCAATAACAAAAGAAGTACGATTCTTCATCAGCTCGTCCATTGCATTTTGGATTTGAAGCTCTGTTCTTGTATCGACAGAGCTTGTTGCCTCATCGAGAATCAACATAGGCTTGTCAGCGATCATTGCACGGGCAATTGTTAACTGCTGCTTCTGACCTTGTGACAGATTAACCTGATCATTAAGCACTGTATCATAGCCATTCTGCAGTGTTCTCACAAAATGGTCAAGACCAACAGCGCGGCATGCCTCCTTCATGCGCTCATCAGAGACATTTGGCGTACAATATACAAGATTTTCTCTAACAGTACCCTCAAACAGCCATGTGTCCTGAAGAACCATACAAAACTGAGAATGAACCATTTCACGTTTTACCTGATTAGTCGGAATGCCATCAATGCAGATTTTTCCGCCCTGAATCTCATAAAAACGCATAAGCAGATTGACAAGTGTTGTCTTTCCTGCTCCCGTTGGACCGACAATGGCAATTTTTTGTCCAGCCTTTGCCTGTGCAGAAAAATCATGGATAATCACGCGATCTTCATCATAGCCAAACTTTACATGTTCAAATGATACATCACCCTTTACATTGTCAAGCGTCTTTGTCTTATTGCTCTCGTCATCCATCTCCTTTGCCTCAAGAAACTCAAAGACACGCTCACCTGCTGCTGCCGCTGACTGTAAAGACTGTGCCGCCTGTGCGATCTGAGATAACGGCTGTGTAAAATAACGCACATACATCATAAATGCAACGATTACTTCAAAGCCAATAGTTCCCTTCATAGTCAGCACTGCACCTGCCACACAGACTGCCACATAGCCTAAGTTTCCGATAAATGTCATAATAGGCGGCATGAGTCCGGCAAGGCACTGTGCACGAAATGCACTTTCTCTTAAATTATTATTCATGCGCTCAAATTCTGCTGTTGCCTGCGCTTCTCCATTATATGCCTTTACAACTGTATGACCTGTGTAAATTTCCTCAATGTGACCGTTGATCTCACCAAGGCAGCGCTGCTGGCGCACGAAATATCTGCTGGAGCGCTTTGCAATAACTGTCATAAGTACAAAGCCAATCAATGTCGCCACAATTGCAGTGATCGTCATAATCACATCTGTTTTAAACATCATAAAAAGTGAACCGACAAAAAGCGTAACTGCGGAGACAAGATTTCCGATGCTTTGATTCATAGACTGTGATATCGTATCAACATCATTTGTGACACGTGAGAGGATATCACCTGTCGTAGAGCGGCTGTAATAGCTCATCGGCAGACGGTTAATTTTTCCTGAAATATCACCTCTAAGCTTTTTTGAAATATTTTGTGTCACTGTTGCCATAATCCACTGCTGACCAAATGACAGCAAAGCACCGCACACATAAAATGCAATTAATGTAAATCCAATCTTAGAAACAGCGTCCATATCAACGCCTGTTACAAGACCTTTTCCAATTTCCTTTGTCATCTCTGACAGCTTATCTGGTCCAAGAAGCGTCAAAACCGTGCCTCCTGCCGCGCAGATAAGTGCAATGATCACAACCGGAAGATAGCTTTTGCAATACGAAATCAGATTTGACCATGTTCCTTTAAAATCAGATGCCTTCTCAGCAGGACCTCTTCCCATGCCAGGTCCACGCATACCGCCTCTTCTGCCCGGGCGGTTCTGTCCAGGGGTATATTCTTTATTTTCCATTATGCAAGCTCCTCCTTTGACAGCTGTGAATATGCGATCTGACGGTATACCTCGCAAGTTTCCATCAGCTCATTGTGCTTGCCCATTCCGGCAATCTTTCCATCATCAAGCACAATAATCTTGTCCGCATCGCGTATAGTACCAATTCGCTGTGCCACAATGAAACGCGTTGCATCTGCACAAGTTTTTCTTAATGTATCGCGAAGAACACGATCTGTCTTGTAGTCAAGTGCTGAAAATGAATCATCAAAAATTAAAATCTCCGGGTGACGGCATATCGCACGTGCAATTGACAGACGCTGCTTTTGTCCTCCTGAAAAATTAGATCCTCCCTGTGCCACAAAAGCATCTACGCCGCCCTCTGTCTTATCTACAAATTCCTTTGCCTGCGCAGTCTCAATTGCCTGCTTAACAACATCATCAGTAAAGCCTTTTGTACCATTATCTCCATAGGCAACGTTGCTTTTAATGCTTCCTGTAAATAAAACAGCCTTCTGTGAAACATATCCAATCTTATTTCTAAGTGCCTTCTGTGTATATTCCTTTACGTTAACGCCATCGACAAGCACCTCTCCCTTTGTCGCATCGTAAAAACGCGGAATCATGTTGATCACAGTACTCTTTCCACAGCCGGTTGAACCAATAAAGGCAATTGTCTCACCCTTATGAGCAGTAAAGGAAATGTCCTCAATGACATCCTTCTCTGCATCTGGATAACAAAAAGATACATTGCGAAACTCAACTTCACCCTTTTTGCCGTCAATTCCATTCTCTTTTGTGCCATCCTTAATCGAGAGCGGCATATCAAGCACTTCATTAATACGCTTTGCTGATACGCTCGCACGTGGAAGAAGCACGAAAATCATGACAAGCATCATAAATGACATAACGACCTGCATAGCATACTGAGTAAATACGATCATATCTGAGAAGATAGTCAGCTTATCAAACATCTGAGCATTGCTGATCAAATAAGCGCCGATCCAATAAATTGCTAACATCAATCCATTCATTACCATCTGGATTCCCGGCATCATAGTTCCCATAGTGCGGTTTGCAAACAGCTGCGTTTTCGTCAGCTCATCATTTGCATCATTAAATTTCTTCTGCTGATAACCTTCTGCATTGTAAGCACGAACTACATTTAAGCCTGTCAAATTTTCTCTAGTGACACGGTTTAAATTATCTGTCAGACTCTGCAGCTTTTTAAACTTTGGAAGCGCAACAGCCACGCAAACACAAACAAAGCTAAGCAGTACAACAACAGCCACACCAGTTGAAGCAGTCCACTGCCAGTTCTTTGTAGAAATCTTGCACAGTGCCCACACTGCCATTATAGGAGCCTTAAGTAAAACCTCCAGGCCCATAACAATCAGCATCTGTACCTGTGTAATATCATTTGTAGAACGTGTAATTAAACTTGCAGTAGAGAAATTTCCAATTTCTTCCATTGAAAAGGACTGCACCTTATGAAAAACCTGTCCTCTTAAATTGGCAGAAAAATTAGATGAAATTTTTGATGCACATATTGATGTACATACTGCCGCAAGCAAACTTCCTAGTGCACATGCAAGCATCTTGCCTCCTGCTATCAAAATATCATTCATCTTACTGCCCTTAGTCTGGACAAGCTTTGTAATTTCAGACATATAATCTGGCATTGTCAGACTAAGCCACACCTGCACGATAATAAACACAAATGCAACTGCCGCCAGAATAAAATCTTTCCATGTAAGCTTCTTTAACAACTTAACCATTATCTGCTGCTCCCTTCTTTTTAGATAGAAACTATTATAGCGTTCAAAATAGAACAGTCAATACAATTTATATAAAATTTAGATTGTTTATAAAAAAAACGTAACTATTCAGAACCCCATTCGCAAAATCGCATCTTCGATGCTTCTATTTTGCTCATGTGGTTACCTCGCCATATAAAATTGCTATTCTGTCTGAATGCAAGCATTCACAGAAAGCAATTTTGCATGGCTCTGAATAGTTACAAAAAAACGAAAAGAGGCAGACTCTTCATCTGCCCCTTTTTTGCTCTAATTTAATTCACACCTGCTCATGCACACCTGTAACAGAAAATACAACCCACTCTGCGATATTTGTCGCATGATCTCCGATTCGCTCAAAATACTTTGCAATCATCAAAAGATCAAGTGCATACTCGCCGTCCTTTGGATTTTCTGAGATCATTTGAATAAGCGACTCCTTTACCTTTAAGAAAAGATCATCGACCACATCATCGTGCTGAATTGTTGCCTCTGCCATTGCTACATCACGCTTTACATAAGCCTCAACACTCTCTGTCACCATACGCATTGCAGCTACTGCCATCTGACAAATATACTGTGCATCCGTTCCGATTCTTCCATTTAAGAATCCAATAATCTCTGCGATGTCGGATGCCTGATCACCGATACGTTCCATATCTGTAATCATCTTAAGTGCTGCTGAGATCTGTCTTAAATCTCTCGCAACTGGCTGCTGCTGTAACAAAAGCTTTAAACAAAGCGACTCGATAGTGCGCTCCATCTGGTCAATCTCACTGTCTATCGGTGCTATCTTTGCTGCTGTCTGTCCATCTGCATTTGCCAGTGCCTTTGCCGCTAATGCTAACGCCTCCTCACAAAGCGATCCCATCTTTGTCAGATCACGATTCAAAAGCGCTAGCTGCTCGTCAAACTTGCTTCTCATGTCTTCACCTCACTTTTTTTATTTCCATTAGCCAAAACGTCCTGTAATATAATCCTCAGTTCTCTTATCCTTTGGCTGCTCGAAGATCTTCTGTGTCTCACCATACTCTATTAGATCACCAAGCAGGAAAAATGCGGTGTAATCAGAAATACGCACGGCCTGCTGCATGTTATGCGTAACCATAACAATTGTGTACTGTGATTTTAATTCGCTTGCCAGCTCTTCTATCTTTGATGTAGAAATCGGGTCAAGCGCACTTGTTGGCTCATCCATCAAAAGTACATCCGGCTCAACAGCAAGTGCTCGTGCAATACAAAGTCTTTGCTGCTGTCCTCCTGATAAGCTAAGTGCCGATTTTTTCAAGTTATCCTTTACTTCATTCCAGATAGCTGCGCCCTTCAAGGAATTTTCCACGATCTCATCAAGCTTTGCACGGCTTGTAATTCCATGGGTGCGCGGTCCGTATGCAATATTGTCATAGATGCTCATTGGAAATGGATTTGGCTTTTGGAATACCATTCCGATGTTTCTTCGAAGCTCATTGACATTTAACTTTGGATCAAAAATGTCCTCGCCGCGATAACGAAGATCGCCTGTAATCTTCACACCAGGCACCAGATCATTCATTCTGTTTAACGACTTTAAGAATGTGGATTTACCACAGCCAGAAGGACCAATCAGCGCCGTAATACTCTTCTCCTCAATATTGATATTAATATTTTTTAATGCCTGCACCTGTCCATACCACAGACACATATCCTTTACAGTAATTACGCTGCTCACTGACTCTTCCTCCTCTGAAAATACTTACCTAACAAAGTTGCAGTTAAATTGATAAACACGGTTAATACCATTAAGATTGCTGCAATTGCAAATGCAACACCAAACTCACCCTGCTCCTTAGCATACATGTAAAGCGCAACTGTAAGTGTTGCACCTGCACTGTGAAGACCATCTAACATTCCATTTACTGCATGTGCAAGACCTGCGGTGAAAAGAAGCGCTGCTGACTCACCGATAATTCTTCCGACAGAAAGAATACATCCTGTCACTACACCATCAATACATCCTGGAAGTACAACGGTACGAATAACTCTCCACTTTCCTGCGCCAAGTCCAAAGGCACCCTCACGGTAGCTTTGCGGAACTGTCTTTAAGCTCTCCTGGGTTGTTCGCATGATAGTTGGAAGATTCATGATAACAAGAGTAAGCGCACCTGCTAAAAGAGATGTCTGCAAGCTTAAAAACTGACAGAAAAACAGCATTCCGACAAGACCATATATAATAGAAGGAATACCTGAAAGTGTCTCTGCTGCATACTCGATCATGCCAACTATTTTTTTGTTTGTGGCATACTCAGTCAGATATATTGCAGCACCAACACCAAGCGGAAGTACAATTACAAGTGTTGCAATTACAATATAAAGTGTATTTAAAATATCAGGCAAAATACCAATGTTGTCATCGAGGTAGCTTGGAGATGTGGACACCAGCTTCCAGCTTATATTCGGAACACCTCTATATAATACATATCCGATCATAAACAATACAAGTCCACATGTAATTGTTATGGAAATCCCCATCAAAAACTTCATCAGACCTATATAAAGCTTGCGCTTTACCCCTGGTCCATTCTTTGCAGTGGCACGCACTGTCATTACCGATTTTACATTTGCTGTCTGCGACGCCCCTATTGCTTCCTGTTTTGTCATCTTACTCACTCCTTTTATGAATCCGTTTTTCAGGCTTTCTCATGCTTTAAGAAAAAATTCAGTGTTGCATTGATCAGCATGATGAACAAAAACAGCACTAACGCAATTGAAAACAGCGCCTGTCTTTGCAGTCCTGCTGAATATGACATCTCACTGGCAACAGCAGTCGTCAAAAAACGAACACTCTGGAACAATGACGGCATATTTGGAACATTTCCAGAAACCATCATAACTGCCATTGCCTCGCCAATTGCACGGCCCACACCTAATACAACTGCTGCTGCGATACCACTTCTTGCAGCCGGAACTGACACCTTAAAATATGTCTCAATATCTGTCGCACCAAGTGCAAGTGATGCGTCCTCATATTCCTTTGGCACTGCCTCAAGCGCATTCAGTGAAACCTTAATGATAGACGGCAAAATCATGATTGCAAGTACGATAATCGCTGCCAGAAGGCTTGCACCATCTGGCACATTAAACAATTTGCGGATACCAGGCACAAGAATCAGCATACCGACAAGACCATAAACAACAGACGGAATACCTGCTAAAAGGCTGACAGCTGTCTCAATAACACCTCTTACCTTTGGTGATGCAATCTTTGCCAGGTAGACAGATGTGAAAAATCCGACTGGAACACCAAGCAAAATTGCACCTCCTGTTCCGTAAATACTTGTCATGATAAACGGTAAGATTCCAAATGATGGCTCAGAGGCGGTCGATGCCCATTTTGTGCCAAATAAAAACTGAAACAGACCAATTTTTGCGATTGCCGGCACACCGGAAATTACCAGATAAACTGTAATTAACAATACACATCCGACCGTAATCAGTCCGAGAATCAAAAATATGCCATGTACTACTGTCTCTAACAGACTCTCTTTGCTCTTCATAAATCCTCGTACCCTTCCAATTGTGATTATTCTGCTACCGGAACAGCACCTGCTGCCGAGATAATATCTGCTGCATCCTTTGAAGTTACATAATCGAAGAATGCCTGTGCTGCCTCTGATAATTCAGTACCATCCTTTGTAACAAGAACGAATGGACGCTGTACCTTATAAGAACCATCCTTTACTGTTTCCTCAGTTGCCTCAACACCATCTACTGATACCTTCTTTACAGTATCCTTTACTGCTGCTAAAGATGCATATCCGATTGCACCTGGATTGCTGGAAACAGTTGTGATAACATCACCTGTAGATGTAAGCTCCTGACGATACTTGCAGGAATCAGATGTACCTGTAATAGACTCGAAACCATCTCTTGTACCACTTCCTGCCTCACGGCCAATCAGAACGATATCAGCATCCTCTCCGCCAACTTCACTCCAATTTGTGATCTCGCCAGTGTAAATCTTTGCGATATCATCAAGAGAAAGATCCTCTACTGTATTCTCCTTATTAACAATGATTGCAATACCATCAAGTGCCAGTGTAGTTTCTACTAAGCCCTGGCTCTTCTCCTCATCCTTTAATGCACGGCTGGAAAGACCGATATCGCAGCGTCCCTCAGATACAGCAGTGATTCCAGAACCAGAACCAGTTGGGTTGTAAGTAAAGGTAGCATCTGGATTTGCCTTTGTAAATGCCTCACCAAGAGCACCGATTACCTTCTCCATAGAAGTAGAACCATCAGTTGCAACGCTTCCAGATACAGGAGTCTGGGCATCTGCCTTAGACTCAGCTGCTGCAGCAGATGTATCCTTAGCCTCTGCCTTGGCCTCAGTCTTAGCTTCTGTAGAAGCGGTAGTTGCTGCTGTTGATGCTGTTGACGCGGTGGTTGCTGCTGTTGACGCTGTAGTCTCCTTTTTATCTGTCTTTCCGCATGCGGTCAATGTTGAAATTGCAAGAGCTGCGGTTACTGCCATTGTGATCATCTTTCTCATAATAAAAACTTCCTTTCTGTTTCTACCCATTTTGTTGTGTTTGTTTTGTTTTCTCTTAACGCCACTAATCTTATTGTTTCTTTGTAAAATCAGAAAGCAGTGATATGTCAAATCTATGTAAAAAAATAAAAAGAGCCACCAGGGACACGTAATGTCCCCGATAGCTCCTAACTATCGTCAGGCTTTATCATACTCTCTTAATTGAATATCCAGATGAATAACATCATATTGATTCAAATGCTTTTTAAAATCAGACGCCTCGCTGATTTTCAACCCCGCAAACAAATCTTGTGAATCACACCCTTTGCTGTAATATGCTGTGAGCATATTTGCGGTTATTGATTTGCCAAATCGACGCGGACGGCTATTACAGATATATCCCTGCAAAGTATTCATTACCTTATTTGTATACTCCAGCATTTCAGTCTTATCAACTTGACATACTCCCACGGTTAAAACCGTGGGATTCCTTAGATTCTTGTAGCGTCATCCAGCCCTATAGGCTGAAATATAGCCACAGTATTCAGGATTTATGCTGATGGGATTTCATACGTCGTGTACTACTTTCTCAGCAAAA
>ERZ772854.249-NODE-249-length-67771-cov-10.563796_pt1 | contig 67771 bp, 70 predicted proteins | sample MGYA00580844_ERZ772854 | MGnify/ENA primary metagenome ERZ772854 (study PRJEB29015, sample SAMEA2737727) | human gut metagenome | biome: human gut; feature: human-associated habitat; material: faeces | place: China | collected 2012 ...
GAGCAACTGACTCTTAATCAGTGGGCCCAGGGTTCGAGTCCCTGGAGGTGCACCAATAAAAGAGCGTTGAATCGTAAGATTTGACGCTCTTTTTCGTTATGTAACCCCGAAAATTCGGGGCTTGCACGGTCAATGCACGGTTTTTGCACGGTCGGCTTTTTCGTGGGAATCCTCTGCATGGGCTGGAATTGCTTTGAAATGCGTGGTAAATTTTGCATCAGGTCAGCAGAGCCAGACGGAGCTGCGCCTTTACTTTGGGGTCTGCATTCTTCAAAAGTTCCAGCAGAGCGGTCATAGAGATGGTTGGTTCGCCTGCGGCGGGTACAGCCTGCGGGCTGGGGTTTTCCTGTTTGGCATAGAACCCTTCTTCAAACTTCCTGCCCAGCTCCACACGAGAGGACTGCTGGATATGAGCGTAGGTGTTTACCAGCATATCTGCCGTAGCGTGTCCTGTGGTGCCCTGAACGGCCTTCACATCGCCGCCGGAGATCATCAGCTGATAGTACCCTCAGAATCAGCAGCAGGTTCACCGCTTGGAGAAGAAAATTCTTGTATTTCATTCCACTGCTCCTTCCGTTTCAGGTTCGGCTTCGGTCTCTTCCGGCGGCAGTACCGCCTCGGATGCCGACAGCACTTCCTCAGAAGATGCCGGTTCCGGTTCAGAGGATGCCGGTTCATCTGCCGGGAAAAACTGCTGCCATATTTCTTTGAGCCATGCGGGAACGGCGCTCTTTTCTTCCGGCTGCACCACCTCCACGGTGGGCGCAGCGACCGGCGTTTCCTCGGATCCTTCTGCTTCAGATGGTGCCGCGGCTTCTGCCGCTTCTTTCGATGCTGCCTGCTCCGGTTCGGCTTCCTCTGCCGGGGCAACCGCCGCCTTTGCCAGTGCCAGCTTGACCGCGTTCAGGATGCCGGTGGAGGAGTAGGTCGCGCCGGAAACGGCATCCACGTTGGGACTCTGCCCTTCCAGAATGGCGGGGATGACCTGTTTTGCCTGAGAGAGATATTCCTCCTCATCCTCGGCGCTCAGAAGAGTGATATCGGTGATCTTATCCTCTGCCACCGTGACCTGCACCGTGATCTCGCCCTCAAAACCCATAGCTTCGGCAGTGTAGATGCCGTCCAGATAGGTAGAGGGCGCGGTAAATTCCTCCACCACCAGCGGTGTGGCGGGCTCCGGCTGCGGCGGCAGGGGGTTGTTGACTACCTCGCCGGTCAGAGCGTTCTGCACCGCGCCCAGAATGCCCCGGCTGGTGTAGGTAGCCTCGGAAACGGCATCCACTTCCCAGCTCTGGGCTTCCACCACGGTGGTCAGAAGCCGCTTGGCGCGCCGCAGAAACTGCCTGGTCTCGTGGGAAGCGTCCAATATCTCGACCTCCGTGATGCTGCCGTTTTCCATGATGACCTGCACCCGGACGGCACCGCCGTAGCCCCGGGAAGAGCCGACGTAAATTCCATCGGCATAGGGCAGCTTGGGCAGTACTTCTTCCTCCGCTTCGGAGGAAGCGGCTTCTGACGGCTGCTCCACCACAGCCGTCAGTCTTTCCGGCACAGCGGCCAGCACCGGCACGGTGCGGGGCAGGGCAAAAAGCACGGCTGCTGCTGCCGCCACCGCCGGGAGCAGCTGCACCAGCGGCAGCAGCGCATTGCATCGTTTTTTGTTCATTCCATCTTCTCCTGACACGGAAAAGCAAGGCCGCCTGCTTCAAGCGACCTTGCCGTTTTGTACTGTATTTTGCTGGATCAGGCAGTTTTCCGCAGCCTCACAGCGCCACGCTGACCGGCAGGACATACACACCGTCGGCGGCGTAGAAGGTGATCTGAGTAATCGTCTTGCCGATGATGGATGCAAAGTAAGGATCATCGGCATTGAGGCCCAGCTTGGTACCATGCCAGATGTTGGCCACATGACGCAGGCCGTACTCACTGCCATCGGCGGTGGTCAGCACCACGCCGTAGACCTTGTTGGCCTTGTAGTCCAGATCAAAACCGGAGATCTTCATCTCGTAGGTGGCGTGGTGACCGTTGGTATTCAGTTCCACAGTGGTACCCTCTACGGTGGTCTCGGCGGCGCGGACCTTGCCGAACTCCCACTTGCCGCTCAGCAGGTTGTACCATGCGGTGATATAGCAGGCAGGGGTCTCACTGAGCTTGTAGTAAGCATAGCTCTCGTTCTCAAACAGGGCATCCACACCGGTATAGGTGGTAGTGGATTCCTGGCCCTTCAGGGTAACGGTGATGTCGCAACTGTCGGCATCGGTGACCTGCTTTGCATTCTTCAGCGCCCACGGGGTCAGTACCTTGACCGGGAAGGAAACACCGGTGATGTCGGTGCCGTCGGCGTTGACATGGTAGGAACCGGCGGCAAGCTTGCCTGCACGGGTCTTGTTTTTGGTGGCGCTGGTAACAGCATCGATCTCAGATGCGTTGTCCACACCGGCAGCTTTGTAGAAATCGGCGTAGGGGATGTTCATCTGGACATAGCCGGAGGACAGGCGGTTCTCCTGCTCCACCTCTTCCGCAGCGAAGGCCGGGACTGCCACAGCGCACACCAGCATGGCGGCAGCAAGTGAACCTGCAAATACTTTTTTCAATCTCATTGTAACACACCTCAATCTCTGGCTTGAAAACACACGGTTAGCCCAGCCTAACATTTCGCGCAAAGAAAAACCTGCGGGGCGAGGCCCCTCAGATGGTCAGACTGAGCTAATTGACAAAACCTAAAGTAGCACGCCTGCAGAGCCTTGTCAAGAAAAAGTGGGAATGTTTATGGAGACTAATTTTTTGGCAGAAGGTGCCGCAAAGCCCTTGGGCAACACCGCACAATTCCCGCCTGACGGTTTGAGCACCGTTCCGGCGGCTGCGGCACTTAGAATTATGCGGGATTGCCCTTGACCTTTTTGCCGGAGCGCAGTATACTTTTTATGTGGTTAGTTATGTTTAACCACAAGGAGGTTCGACATGATACAAGACGCATTCTGGGGGATCCTGATCCCCTTTCTGGGCACAAGTCTTGGGGCAGGCTGTGTATTCTTTTTGAAAAAGTCCCTGAGCGACGGCATCCAGCGTGCCCTGACCGGCTTTGCAGCTGGGGTCATGGTGGCGGCATCGGTGTGGAGTTTGCTGATCCCGGCCATGGAGCAGGCAGCAGATCTGGGCAGGCTGGCGTTTTTCCCGGCGGCGGTGGGTTTCTGGCTGGGGATCCTATTTTTACTGCTGCTGGATCATCTCATCCCCCATCTGCACCAGAACAGTTTGCAGGCCGAAGGACCCAAAAGCCAGCTCCAGCGCACCACCATGATGGTTCTGGCGGTGACGCTGCACAACATCCCGGAGGGTATGGCAGTGGGCGTAGTCTACGCCGGATACCTTGCCGGGACCGCTCAGATCACTGCCGCCGGGGCGCTGGCGCTTTCCCTTGGCATTGCCATCCAGAACTTCCCGGAGGGTGCCATCATCTCCATGCCCCTGCGGGCGGAGGGGATGAAAAAAGGCCGGGCGTTCTGGGGCGGCGTACTGTCCGGCATCGTAGAACCCATCGGGGCAGTGCTGACGATTCTGGCGGCAGGCATCGTAGTACCCGCTTTGCCCTATCTGCTCAGCTTTGCCGCCGGAGCCATGCTGTATGTTGTAGTAGAGGAACTGATCCCGGAAATGTCACAGGGACAGCACTCCAACGTTGGCACGGTGTTTTTTGCGGTAGGCTTCAGCGTGATGATGGTGCTGGATGTGGCACTGGGGTGACGGTTGGGGGGGCTTGAAAACGAAATCTGTTTCGGAATCTCCGAAAATGCCTGAACTTCTTGACAGCGACAACAGCAGGGCGTATTATTTTGGCAGAAGGGCCGCTGAGATGCGGCTTTTTATAGAACAAAAAAGTTAGCTTTACCTAACTACAGCGCGAGGAACTGCGTGAAAAGCATTGCATTGTGAACTGTAAATAGAAAGAGGGTGGCGTTATGTCCTTTTTTGAAAACACCCGCAAGCCCGTAGGTCTTGGCGGGAAGATCATGGTTTCCATGATGAACTTTGGCCACAGCGCAATGGCGGCGTGGGGGCTGCGTTTTTTGCAGCCTGCCCCGGATGCCATGGTGCTGGACTGCGGCTGCGGCGGCGGGGCGAACATCAAAACGCTGTTGAAGCTGTGCCCCAAAGGCAAAGTGCAGGGCATCGACTATTCGGCTGTCAGCGTAGAAAAAGCGCGTAAGGTCAATGCGGATGCCATTGCGGCGGGACGGTGTACCGTGCAGCAGGCAAGTGTGGCAGAACTGCCGTTTGCAGCGGAGCAGTTTGAGGTAGTGACCGCCTTTGAAACGGTCTATTTCTGGCCGGAACTTGCGCAGAATTTCAGAGAGGTCTATCGGGTGCTGAAACCCGGCGGGGTCTTTTTCATCTGCAACGAAGCAAACGGCGAAACCGCAAAAGACGACAAATGGACACAGATCATCAATGGGATGACCATCTACACGGATACTGCCCTGAAAGCATATCTGGAACAGGCAGGATTCTGCAAGATTCAGAGCCACAAAAACAAAAAGGGCTGGCTGTGCGTTACGGCGCGAAAGCGGTGAAATAGTGTAAGGAGGACGAAGCATAGGACGAAAAGAAGCAATCCGCGGTGCCTATCGTACGGTAGGCATGGCAGTCATAGCGGCAGTGCTGGCGGCAATGATGACTGTTTTTACTCGCTGAGGGAGGAACCTATGAAATACAAAATCGAGAAAAACACCGTGCAGGAGACGCTGATCCTCCCGCTGTATTCCCGGAAGCTGTGCACAGAGCTGTATCCGAACCTTTACCAAGACGAAACAGCGGTGCATCTGATCGACCAGATCGACTACGATTTTTCAGAGGCAGAGAAAAACTCCCGTAGCCTGATGCAGCGGTTCGGTGCGCTGGAGGTCGCCATGCGGCAGAATGACCTTGCCTTTGAGGTGCAGGCATACCTGAAAAAACACCCCTGTGCGGCAGTGGTCAATCTGGGCTGTGGGCTGGATAACACCGGCAGAGCCTGCGACAACGGCAGCTGTAAAATCTACAATCTGGACTTCCCGGATGTGATCGCCTTGCGGCAGCAGCTTCTGACCGCCGGGGAGCGGGAGCAAAACATCCCCTGCGACCTGAAAGACCCCGCATGGCTTGACAAGATCGATGCCTCCGGCGGGGCGGTGTTCTTTGCCTCCGGGGTGTTCTATTACTTTCTGACGGAGCAGGTTCGGGAACTGGTGCAGGAGATGGCGGACGTTTTCCCCGGCGGAGTGCTGGTCTTTGATGCCGCCAACCGCACGGCGGTGAAGATGATCGCCAAAACGTGGCTCAGGACGGCGAAAATCAAGGATGTGGGCGCGTATTTCGCGGTTTCCGACGCGGAAAGGGAGCTTTCTCCATGGGACAGCCGTTTGCAAGTATCCAGCAAGGGCTATATGCTGGGGTACAACGATTTGAAAGACCCTTCCGTCAGCGGTTTCTTCCGGTTTCTCGCCAAGGTTGGGGACAACGGGATGAAAATGCAGATCGTAAAGATCGGATTTGGAGACAGACAATGAAATACGCAGGAATGCCCATGGGGATGTGGGCACTGTTTGCACCATCGTTCCGAAACCAACTGACCGCCGTATTCGGCTATGATGACGATACAGCCAAAGATATCACCAAAAAAGCAAGAACAAAATACAGAAAAATTATTGCCGATTTGCCGGAGTTTGAAAAGGCCGACCGTTTCAAGATGAATCTTGTCAACTGCGCGATGATCGGGGCATTCATTCTCTCCATGCCGCAGCCCCCGGAGGTGGACAGGCTAACGGATTACTATGCAAGATCCATGATGACAAAGCCCATGCAGTGGTTCTGCCGCAAGAGCGGAAAAAGCAAGTTTACCGCAAAGGATATAGCCGCCATGAAGGCTACCGCTGCTCTGAAAGCCGCCGACCGCAACCCCTATTCGTGGAACATGGAGTTTTACGAATATCCGGATGGCAGCGGCTACGAAGGACGCTTTACCAAATGCGGCATCTGTGTGCTGATGAAGGAGCTGGGACTGTACGACCTGACCCCCGCCCTGTGCCATCTGGACTACACCATGAGCGAAGCGGGCGGCGTGACAAATTTTGTGCGGCAGTACACCCTTGCTTCCGGCGGACCCTACTGCGACTGCGGATATAAAAAGAAAATAAATTAGGAGGAGCGCACGATGCTTGTCAAGCCGATAACAGAGGAAGAAATTTACGGTATCGGCCATGCTTACGGCTATTATGACTACGGAGAGGAAACGGGAATGTCCGCTGCCTTTTCCGGGTAAGAAGCACAAAAGAAGCAAGGCACATAGTCGATTTTTGTTACAAATGCGGCTATTTTGTCAAAAGACTTGCAAAACTTACGATTTTGTGTTATTATTTCAATTCGAAAACGCAAAGACTGAAATAGCAATAACACACCGTCTGCGCCGCATAAGTTCAGCAAGCGTTGATTTCTGCTGCGCAGCAAAAGCTTTATCCCACAGCATCTATGGCGTCGGTCCTTGTGGGCCGGCGCCTTTTCTATGGCAAAAAAGGAGGCTTTTCATGGCCTTATCCGTAAAAACAAGGGAGCATATCCGCCGCTGGGCGGCGCTGGCGGGCCCCAAGTGGGGGGCACTGCTGGGCGGGGCGGCAGCGCTGGCAGCGGCCATCACGTTTACCGGGTCGGCGCTGCACTTTACAACCGTCGCCGATACCCACGGCGATACCGTGCGCATTTTGACGGCAGCCACCGATCTGGCTGCCGTTCTGCAGCAGTCCGGCACGCCGCCGCTGGGCGAGCACGACGAAGCCGTCTGGTCCCAGACCGAGGACGGGGAGCGGCTGGACGTCCTGCGCGCCTACACGGTGCCGGTCACGGCGGACGGCGCAATGCAGGAGCTGACCGTCACCGGCACGCACACAACGGCGGAGCTGCTTGAGCGCGCCGGGCTGACCTACACGGCGGACGACCTGCTGACCCCCGCAGCGGATGAAATCGTCCCCGAGGGCAGCGGCATCACGGTGCAGCGCGTTACCTACAACGAGTACACTGTCGATGAGGTCGTCCCCACCGAGATCGAGGAGATCCCGACGAGCCTGTTCTACCGCAAGCAGAGCAAGGTCATGACCCTGGAGGAGGGACACGATGGGCAGGACACCGTTGTCTACCGCGAGAAGTGGATCGACGGCGAGTGGGCCGAGACGAATGAGATCGAGCGTGTGAATGAGGCCGAGATGGTGCCCACCGTGCAGAAAATTTACGGCGAGCAGGTTCCCGTTTCCGGCTTTGTCGGGCCGGATGTGGTCGATGGCGTACCCGTCGAGGGCGTCGCCGCAACCTATACGGGGCAGCGTGCCACGGGCTATTCCGCCTCCGCCACGGCCAAGGGTGCCAGCGGACGCCGACTGACCTACGGCACAGTGGCCATCAATCCGGGCGTCATACCTTACGGCTCTCTGCTGTACATTACCAGCGACGATGGAAAGTTCGTCTATGGCTACGCCTACGCCGCCGACACCGGCACGGCTCTGGTGCAGGGAAAGGCTTTCATTGATCTGTACTACGAGACGTACGAGGAGTCGGTGGAGAACGCGGTTATCCCTGTCACGGTCTACGTGCTGGATGACGAGACTGCCGCCCGGTATAAAGAGCAGAACGACGCAATTTTAGAGGCGGATACGGTTGTAGGAAGATAAAAACGCTGCCGCCCTCAATTTTCCCGCAAATGACTGTTTGCCTTATACGCGCGGGCCGGGCATGCCCGGCCCCTACAAAACTGAAAAAACAGGGGCGTGAATCCATAACGGTTCACGCCCCTGTTTTTATTTTAAAGTCTTACTTCGTGCCGAAGATACGGTCACCGGCATCGCCCAGACCGGGGACGATGTAGCCGTTATCGTTCAGCTTCTCGTCCAGTGCGCCGACATAGATGTCCACATCGGGGTGTGCCTCGTGCAGGGCCTTCAGGCCCTGGGGCGCGGCGACCAGGCCGATGAACTTGATGTGCTTGGCACCGCGCTTCTTGATCTGGCCGATGGCGTCGCAGGCGCTGCCGCCGGTAGCCAGCATCGGGTCGAGGACAAAAACCTCGCGCTCGTTGATGTCGTTGGGCAGCTTGCAGTAGTACTCAACGGGCTCCAGCGTCTCCTCGTTGCGGTACATGCCGATGTGGCCGACCTTGGCGGCGGGGATCAGGTTCAGCATGCCGTCCACCATGCCGAGGCCGGCGCGCAGGATGGGAACCAGAGCCAGCTTACGGCCGGCCAGGACCTTGGTGCGGGCCAGAGCCACGGGGGTCTCGACCTCGACTTCCTCGGTGGGCAAGTCGCGGGTAGCCTCATAGCAGAGCAGCATCGCGATCTCGCTCACGAGGTCACGGAACTCCTTGGTGCCGGTGTTGCGGTCACGCAGCAGGCTGATTTTGTGCTGGATCAGGGGATGGTCAACAATTTCAACAACGCTCATGGTACGATCTCCTTGCATTTTAAAGATATTCAGCCTGCCGTGCAGGCAATGTGAAACTTAGTGGTTTTCCAGCGCCATCATCTTGTCGATGCGCATCTGGTGGCGTCCGCCCTCGAACTCGGCGTTCAGGAAGGCGTCCACGATCTGGCAGCCCAGACCCGCGCCCACGACGCGCCCGCCCAGGCAGAGGGCGTTGGCGTTGTTGTGGCGGCGGGTAAACTCGGCGCTGAAGGTATCGCTGCAGCAGCAGGCGCGGATGCCCTTCATCTTGTTGGCGCACATCGACATGCCTACGCCGGTGCCGCAGCACAGGATGACCAGTGCGCAGCTGCCGTCCTGCACGGCCTTGCAGCCCTTGGCGGCAAAGTCCGGGTAGTCCACGCTGGCGGTGGAATCGGTGCCAAAGTCGGTGTAGGCTACGCCCAGCTCGTCCAGATGGGCCTTGATGGCCTCCTTCAGCTCATAGCCGCCGTGGTCGGCAGCAAGTGCAATCGGTTTGTCAAACTTCATTTTGTTTCCCCTCTGTTTTTTCACGTTCCGCGCGCTCCCGCTCGGCCTGACTCAAACGGTGGTAGTCAGGCAGCAGGGCGGCAGGCGGCACACACTCGCCGCGCTCCCACATGGCCCTGGCGGCCAGTGCCACGCCCGCACCGCGCAAAACCTGCATCGGCTGCGGCACGCAGACCACGCCCGGAACATTCTTATATGTATTGTAGCACAAAGTTGCGCCGTCGCCAACAAAAAACAGAGGTTTTTTGCAGGTTTGGACAAAATTTTCCAGCGTCGTGACCGGTGCGGCGGTGTCCGGGGTCAGGCGGTCATGGGCCGCCAGGTCAAATGCGCCCCAGTAGACCTGCCCGCGGCGGGCGTCCTGCGCACCGATGACGGTGCCCTCGCCCGCCAGGCCGTAGGCCAGCGCGGCCATCGTGGAGACGCCCGCGCAGGGGATCTGGCGGGGCAGGGCCAGCCCCTTGACGACGGCCAGCCCGATGCGCAGCCCGGTAAAGCTGCCGGGGCCGTTCGTCACGCCCAGCACGTCGAGGTCGTCAACGGTCAGCCCGGCGGCCTTCAGTGCGGTGTCGATCATCGGCAGCAGCGTTTCGCTGTGGGTCAGGCCGTTGTTGCACTGGGCCTCGTACAGCAGGACATCGTCCCGCAGCACCGCCACTGCCGCCGTCTTGCCCGCGGTATCTACAGCTAGGATATTCATTGGATCACCTGTTTAAAAATGTAATAGAGTATAGAGCCTTCCCCCTTGGGGCTGCGCCCGCAGGCGCGTGTCGGAGCGCAACCGCCGGAGAGGCGGCTTTTAGCGCGGAGACTGAAGGAGCCCGAGGCCCCGCCCAAGGGCGGATGAGGGGCGAGTGTACTGCGATTGCCCGTAAAGGGGTTGCAATGGCAAGGCCCCGGCGGGGTGAGGGCACCCCGCCCTACATCCTGTTGAAAAGTAGTGCGTAGGGCGGCATGCCCTCATGCCGCCGCAACCGTGCGGCAGCCGCACAGCTCCCGGGTCGTCGAGGACGCCGACCCCTACAGCCGCAGAGGCTTTACCCAATCGTGATCTTCCGCGTCGTCTCGTCCACCCGTTCAATGTGGATGCGGAGGGGATTTTCCAAATCCAGCAGCTCCGCGCAGTTCTCGCTCCACTCGCAGGCGACAACGGCCCCCATGTCGAGGTAGTCGTAGAATCCGGCGGCGGCCAGGTCGCCCTCGGTGTGGATGCGGTATAAATCAAAATGCGCAAAGGGTCGCGGGCCGCGGTAATAGTTCACGATGGCAAACGTCGGGCTGGACACCGGGTCGGTGCAGCCCAGCCCCTCGGCCAGCCCCTGGCAGAACGCGGTCTTGCCCGCGCCCAGACCGCCCGTGAACGCGATCAGCGCCCCGGCGGGCAGCGTTTTGGCAAGCTCACGGCCAACGGCGACGGTTTCCTCCCGCGAATGGGTCACAAATTCCTGCATAAGCAAGCTCCTTGTTTTGGGCCGCATAAGGCGCGGCCACATACATATATATTATAGTACAGAAATCCACATTTGTAAAATTTAATCTGTAACTTGGCAAAATTCGTCGAAATGCGCTATAATAAAGGCATCTATCAGGAAAGGAGCCTGCCCATGTATCCGCTCATCCGCCGGTATCTGCGCCGGGTCGATGTGGTCTATCTGCTGCTCTGTGCGGCGTGCTCGGCAATCAGCATTGCGGTGCTGGTGTCCATCGGGCAGACGCAGCTTGGCAGCAACAACAAGGCGTCGGTGCAGCTCATCGCCAGTCTGCTGGGGCTGATGCTGGCCGCCGTCTTTTCCACGGCGGATTACCATGCGCTGGCCCGGGCGTGGCCGCTGCACGGTGTTGTGGCGTGGGGGCTGGTGCTGCCGACGCTGTTTCTGCACAACGTCAACACCGGCCTGGTCACGATTGGCTATGACGCGGGCGGCACGTCCAACTACAGCTGGTACCGGGTGGGCGGCATGACCTTCCAGCCCGCCGAGCTGGCAAAAATCAGCTTTATTTTGACGCTGGCGCTGCATTTGAGCCAGGTGCGCGGGCAGGTGAACCGCCCCAAAAATCTGCTGCTGCTTTTTGTGCACGTTGCGCTGCCTGCGGCGGCCATTCATGTGCAGGGTGACGACGGCACGGCGCTGGTGTTTCTGGGCATCGGGCTGGTCATGCTCTACGCGGGCGGGCTGTCCCATTGGCTGGTGGCGGGCGGCCTGACGGCGGGTGTGGTCGGCGGCGCGGCGCTGCTGACACTGCGGCCCGGCATTTTGAAGGGCTACCAGTTCAAGCGCATCCTGGCCGTGCTCACCCCCGATGACCCCGCGCTGGCGGACATTACCTACCAGCAGAACAAGGGGGCCATGGCCATTGGCACCGGCGGGCTGACGGGGCAGGGGCTGCTCTCCGGGGAGCACATCTTTGTGCCCAACGCCTGGAACGATTTTATTTTTGCGTATCTGGCAAACGTTTTGGGCTTTCTGGGCGCGGCGGCGGTGCTGTTGCTGCTGTTTGCGCTCTGCCTGCGCACACTGCGCACCGGTCTGCAATGCCCCGACGCGCTGGGCTGCAATATCTGCGTCGGCATCTTTGCGGCGCTGTTTTTGCAGTGTGTGATAAACATAGGCATGAATTTGCAGGTGCTGCCGGTCATCGGCGTGACGCTGCCGTTCTTCTCGGCAGGCGGGTCAAGCGTCGTCATGATGTATCTCTGCGTCGGCATTGTGCTCAGCGTCGGCATGAACACCCGCCGCAGCAAGCTGGAAATGCAGCGGATTGTATGAAAAAAGCGGGAACCGTGAGGTTCTCGCTTTTGCTTTCTTGGCCCCCTCTGGGAGGGGGCTCCCGCCGCAGCGGGTGGGGGGAGAGAGCTTCATCTCTACCCGAAGTTTAACCTTTTACTCCGCAGTTTTCGTCTCGGCCATAAACAGCCCGGGGATCAGGCAGAGCGACGACAGCCCCACGATGATGAACACGGTGCGGGACAGCCAGCTCATGCTGCCGCCCAGCAGCCACCCCACAGCGTTGAACCCCCAGATGCCGTAAATACCCCAGTTGATGCCGCCGACAATGGAAAGCAGAAGCAAAACCTTTTTGAAACAAGACATAGATGGACCCTCCTTTGTAGGAGAGTATGTGCGGAGTGGATGGCGTTTATGCGCAGCCGCACCGTAGGGGCCGGGCATGCCCGGCCCGCAGCTTTCCAATACGTACACGCTTATCCTTACAAACTGGAAGTTATCTTTTTCCTAATGGCAATGCTATTAAATTTCCCAATAATGCAATAACAGCATATCCAACTACATAAACCCATGCACTTGAGTTATAAAATATAAATATAGATGGCGCAAACATTATTGCTACAATCAAAATATACCAGAAGTTAAAACCATTCCTAATCCCATAAAAAACAGAGGTTATTAAACATATTAGAGGAATAATTACTAACATAACAATCATTGCACTTCCTGTGTTTTTTATAAACCAAGGAACGATATAAAAATCTATCAGCAACAGTAGGTAGAAAACCATGTTCTTTTTTAATTTATCCATCATATCATCATCCTTTCAAATTCCGATTTGCAAAACCGGGAGCCATCTTAATCAAACAATGCTCTCAGCCACGCCCAAAGCCTCAAAATGATAACGCGGTTTGCCCACGCTTCTTTTGCCATACTCGATAGCTTCTTTCGGGCAATAGCAAATACAGGCCATGCAATGCGTACAATTTGCCCCCCAGACAGGTTTATCCTTATCCAGACGGATGTTATTCAATGGGCACAGCTGCACGCATTTTCTGCAGCCGATACAGGCATCACTTACCGTAAAAGCATCTGCCTTGACGATTTTCTTGTAGAAAATGGGATTTACCGCACCACTCATAAAGCGGTCATACAAATTATTTCGCGGTGCGGGAAATTCCATCCCATTGCGGATACAGTCAATGATGCTTCGGATAGCGGGCTTTGCGTTCTCGACAATCGCTTTTGCTTCCTGCTTATCCGGTGCCGGGAACAAAGCAATATAATTCTCCGGCATAACGATTTGGGCCGTGCCCATGTAGGTAAGGGCTTTCTGTGCGGCAAGCTCCCGGTTGTATTTTGCTGCATTGCCGATCTCGCTGCCGCAATCCATCACGAACCAGATGCGCTTTGCGCCAACCAATTCCGCTTTTCCAAGCCAGCCGGAAACAATATGCGGAATACGCCAAGCATAGGTGGGCGTGACCAATATTACATTTTCCTCTGTCTGAACAGACGAGGTGTCTCCAGTTTTGATGCGCTCATTAAGATTGAGGCAATCTGTTTCGAGCGCAGATGCGATACATTTTGCAATATATTTGCTGTTGCCGGTGCCGGAATAGTACAGAACCATCTTCAATCTGCCTCCATATCTCCGCACAAACGGTCTGTCACAAGCGCCTTGCAGCGCTCCCGGTGGGCAATATGCAGCGGATGATTTTGGAATGCTTGTAAGGCATCTGCATCCCGCAGCTCGGAATAGAACACGAGATCGTACTCTCCACCGGCAGTGTTTGTATTGATTTCTGCGCAGCGGAGGCCATCAATATGACCGACCATTGTCGCAACGGATTTTTGCAGGAACGCCAGTGCTTCCGCTTCTTTGTGTTCCGCTTTAACCGTGTCAGTGTATTTCCAAAATAAAATGTGACGGATCATAGCAATTTCACTCCACAAATTTCGGGCTGCCAAACTGGAAATGGTGCAACAACCTGTTGCACCATTTTTCGATTCGGATAAGTATCAGCAATTTTAGATTTCGAACAAACTGTTCCTTGTTCTTTGGAAAATAATCACGAATATCCGTGGTTGGGCTGTCTGCAAACTTGTCTCCTCTACCAGCACTTTTCTAAATCTGACGCAATGTAGGAGTCCACATACGCACCATCTTTCAAAGAAACCATATACAAATTCCCATGGATTCCAATGATCGTTCCCTCTTGACCACGATACCGACCCCGGACATGATCGCCGACGCTAAATTGCAAGCCCGACATTTTACCAGAATCTTTATCCGTAAGCGCACCGAAGAATAACGCACTTAAAAGACCGGGGCGCCTATGTTTGCGTTGTGGTGTAATTTCCTCTGATTCTTCATCATCACACACGCTCTGCAAACGAATCCCCTGATTTCGAGCAATTTCAAGTACCTTTCGGCGAACATTGTCATTACCGGTTTCAAAGTAAAGATCATCCAGCTGCGTTTGCGAAAAAGTACCCGAAGAAGTTTCCAGAATCATATACAGCCCTTCATCGGCTTCACATTGGGAAAGTTCCAGAATTTGCTCAGCAGTGAATTGGATACCGGCATTGGCAGCTCGTTTCATTAAGCGCCCGGCTGCTTTTTCATCCAGAATATCCCGCGCAACATCTACAATTTCTGCCGGGTTCACATCCGCATTCAGCATTGCATAGGGCAGCCTTTTGATTTGGGTAGAAGTAGCCCAGCCGTAAAATTTACTGTAATATTCTTCCCATGTCATAATCTGCCCGCTTTCTGCGCTTATTCAACCCCCAGCGCCTTAAACACTGCGTCCTCCGCATTCTGGTATGGAATCAGCTGGAAGGCCGTCATCAGGTCTGCCGGCACCGTGGCGAAGTCCACCATAGACACAGCCGGCAACAGCACTTTCTTCGCACCGCAGTCTGCACAGGCCTGCAAGGTGTTTGCCAGTTCATCTACTTTAATCAGCGTGCCTCCGATGGAAATATCGCCCAGCACAGCAAGACTGCTCAGCGTCGGGCGTCCGATGGCAATGGAGCACAGTGCGATCACCGTGGGCAATGCCAACTTTTCCGTCATGCCGATACCCTGCAGATCCTGATAGTTGACGATGTAATCCTTTGCCGTGGTGCTGATGTTGCCGCTGATATGCCGTGCATTGGCTTTCAGGAAGTTGAAGGCAGTGTTGGCGGCTTCCTTCGCCTTGCCATCACTGCCAAGGCCGGTCTTATCAAACTTGCCGCTGCCGGGCAGCATCTGACTTTCCAGACGGAACGCGCCGATCATGCCGGACTTGCCGCGAGAAATCGTGTACACCTGACCCGGCGCACCCATGCCTTCAGGAATCAGCGTATCGCCGCCCTGCTCCGGCACAGAAACATACTTTTCCTCAAAGGTTTCGTTGTCAATGTAGGAGAAGTTCACATCATAGAACTCCATGCTGCCCAGCTTCTTCAACTGCTCCTTGACACGACGGCGCATCTCCAGCGAGAGACGCAGCACTTCTTCCAACTCGTCTTTGCTGAACTCGCCGTTGGGGTACATCAGCTTTAAGTAGCCATCCACCATGCGGCGCACGGCAATCGTATCACGCTGGTTCAGGTTCTTGCCCAGCTTGAAATACTTATCCAGCGCATCGCCATATTGCACCTTGCGCAGCTCACGGATGAACTCCGCCATGTAGTCGCTGATAAAGCCATAGCTGTTGGTGAAATGCTCCGGGCGGAATTTCGGAATCTCCCAACCGGGCAGATAACAGTGGATACGGTCAAGGAACGCCGTGTCAGTGCCCATCTCCGGCGGGAACGGCTCAAACAGCGTGGATGTTTTCAACACAACGTCCACGCTCTGATTGATATTGCCCACAAATACCATGGAGGCTGAGGCAGCCTTTTCCTCTTTGCCGCGCGCAAAGGAGCCGGACGCCATGTAGTCCTTCATGATCTGCACGCCGTCTTTGTCCTTGAACTTAATGCCGGCAACCTCGTCAAAGGCAACACAGTCCCACAAACCGACCAAGCCCACGGTCTTGCGCCCCATGTTATAGAACAGGTTGGCCACGGTGGTCTGACCGCCGGAAACCAAGATACTGTTGGGCGAAATTTCCTTATAGATATGGGATTTACCGGTGCTGCGAGGGCCAAGCTCACACAGGTTGAAGTTATTCTCTACCAACGAAATCATACGGGTCAGCAGCAGCCACTGTTCACGATAGGTAAGCGATTCAGGCTCATAACCGGCAGAACGCAGCATCAGGCCCAGCCATTCTTCCTTGCTGAATGCCTTGCGTCCTTGCCTGATCTCATCCAGATCGACATGGGGCATCTGGATAGGTGTCACGCGGTTGATGCGGATCGGCGCAGACTTTTTATCTTCCTCAATAAATTCATAGCTCAGCTGCACAATGCACCAGATGCCGCCGCAGAGCAGGCGGTCATACTTCTGCGGGTATTCGTCCTCAATAGGAATATCCTTCACGCCCAAGTTCGAGAACTCGGCCAGATACACATCCTTGCGCATATCCAGATGCACCGTAACCATATCAATAATGGTATGGCTGCCGTTCATCTTCAGCAAGGAAAGAATCTTCTGTGCTTCATCCGGGCGTACAAAGTTGTCAGAAAGAATCTTCTTTACCGTTTCAACGCCGGTTTCAATAATAGTCGGGTCATCACTGCTGCAATACTGCCCCAGCAGGAATTCCAGCACATAGACGGGCACATTCGCGCCCTCTTTGATTTTCTTCGTCAAATCCTTGCGGACGATACGGCCTTGGAACACCGATTTCAGCCGTTGCTCATAACTCAGCCCCGCCATGCTGTCGCCGCCTAGATCATACATCGCACGCTGCACTTCATCGAACAGGATTTCATAGGCGTGCTGAATTTTCTTGAACTTTTCGTCTGCATCTACATCACCACTCACATCCGGGTGGTACTCCTTGGCCAAGCGGCGGTAAGCGGACTTGATCTCATCCGATGAGGCCGTTTTGCTGACGCACAGCACCGCATACAGATCAGCGTTGTCGCTGAAATCCGGCTGCGGTTCCTTGGCTGCATCGGCAGCGTTATCCTGTATGGGTTCGTCGTTGCCGATCTCGCGGCTGAATTCACTGTATTTATCATCCAAATCAGGCATTGTACTATCCTCCGTCAATTTTTCGGTGCTTCAGCAGGCATCAGGGTCTTTAAGTAGGGCAGCAGCTTTTCGCGGTCATAGCCGCCGTTCGGATATTTTTTCATGATCTCCGAAACAAAGCAATAGGCAAAACTCATAAACTCCTGAATCAAATTATCAAACTCGTCTTTGCAGTTTCCCTTGATGGACATAATCTGCGCAATCTGCCAGAACATTGGCGGCTGACCGTCGTGGGGCATCATCATCTTATTGATCAGCTTCCAATTCTCGCCGTGGTTTGCCATGTCCAGCACAAACTCTTTGGCAGTCGTGCCCAGCTCCAGGCGGTTCTCCGCAAAGACCATCTCGACTTCCAGCAGCTTGTCCTTGGCCGGGATGCTGCCATACATGATGATGTCCGTGATCGTTTTGCCAACCAGCATCGAAAGCAGCAGCTGCGGGTCGGCAATTTCCCGTCCGCCATCGCTGCTGTTCAGCAGGTGCTCCCAGATGATCTTCATCCGCTGGATGTGCTCTGCCGAAGTTCCGTCTGCCCAGACATCCACGCCTGCCCCTGTCGGCTTGGTCTGCTGTGTCTGCGCGGCTTCCATGCCACGGTTCACACCGTCCGTTGCGCGGTTCAAAAAACGTGTACCGATGCTTTCCACATTGGATTGCAGCGGCCCGCAGAAGGCAAATCCGGCCATGAAATCCTGCAAGGGGCTCATCAGGTCGGTAAACTTGCTGCGCGGGGTTTTGTGCTTTTTCAGGCAGCGGCCAAGGCAGGTCCAGAAATCGCCGCACGCGCTGTAATCCACCCATGCCAGCGGGATTTTTTCGCGTATATTGCCGCTGCGCTCGCTGGCAGCGGCGAAATCTGCAAAGGTCACACCGCCGGTTCCGCTGTTGATAATATAATCAATCAGAATTTTCCGGTGGTCGTTCCAGTTCTGGTCGCTCTGGCGTATCTCTGCCGCAATTGCCAGCAACGCCTGCGTAGCGCCGTAGTGCAGCTCTTTTGAATAATGCACACCGTAGGAGGTTTCCGCGAACTTGCGCACATTCTTGATCCACTTTTCGGCGGCGCGGGAGGCCGTTTTATAGTTCTTTTCCTCAAACTTTGCAACAGCCTTTTTCTGCTGATCCTTTGCCTTGAAGTAGTCACGGACCATGTGGTAGGTCATGTAGTTGAAAAAGTTAAACCCGCGGCTCATACCAGCACCTTCCTTGCATCAGAAGCCAAATCCGAAGTCATCCGCCATCGCAATGTCCATAACGACTTGACGGCGCAGCACCTCAACCGAATTTTTATCATCGTAGGCTACCAGATAATACGGCTTTTTGTTGTCGTATTTCTGGTTCTTGAAGCTGAACCGCAGGCGGAACATCCGCTCCGCCGCCGTCTCGCCGCGCTTGTCAGCTACCACGATATTCTCATTGGAGATGCGCTCGTTATCTTCTCCTACAAAGTACACGCGGAAGGTCGTCTCGCGCACGGTGTCGCTGATCGGCTCGTTCTGCATAAAGTCCAGCGCGGTGATCAGGTTCGTGATCTTCTTCAAAATGCTCACCAGCGTCAGCTGCACAGTCGTGGTCTCCATGCGGCCTTTCTCCATCCGCACGTCCAGCACAGGCACAATCATCTCCTGCGGGCTGGAGCCGCCGTGGACGTAGTTCTCGCCGCCGCCCGCCACCTTGAACACATTAGCCGCTGTCGGGTAGGACACCGTCAGCGTATTCGTCTGGGTGTTCAGCACCGTGGCCATCGGCAGGCTGGCGACACCGGGCTGCGCAATGGAGTCAGCGTTCACAATAAAGCGGCGGTTCACAAATGCCGTCTTGGGGGCAGTGTTGGGAATCTTATCACTCTCCGCCAGCGCGTGGCGCTTGTACAGGAAACCGTGATCTGCCGTGACGATAAAGTGCAGCGTGTTCGCGCTGCCCGCAATGCGGCGGATCATGGCGGCGATTTCCTCCACGGCCTCACGGCAGGCAGCAAAGACTTCGTCCTCGGTGTTGGGCTTGTCGCCGCGCGCGTCAATTTGGTTATGATAGATGTACACGACTTGCTTGCCGGTGAAAACCGCCCGCAGGTCGTCTTTTTTCATAGCTTTCAGGTCGTCAAACTGGATGCACCCGCTCTGCGGCACGCGCTTTTGCAGCACGGCCTGCCGCTGCGTCAGGTTCTCGCAGGGCATATCGTCGATCAGCACCTGATACTCCGGCGTCATCTCCATCCGCGTATGGGGCAGCAGCGCTGCCATGCCTAACCGCGTGTAGGACGGCAGCACGCCCAGCCGGGGTGTCAGCTGCACAGTAGACTTCGGGTCCTCGGCCAGCAGGGCAGCAAGTTCCGCGCCCACTTCATAGCGCATGGCGTCGGAGATAATCACCACGGTGCGCTCCTTGTTGCCGGCCACACACTCCGAGAAGAAGTTCCGCTGCAGCGCCATTCTGCCCATGCCGGGCTCCTGCGGGAAATCCGTATTCCACGCAGGGATAATTTTTGCCAGATACTCCGTGTTGTAGATATTTTCTACCAGTCCCTGCAATTTGTCGTAGGCGGCTGGCTCGTCCAGCTTGTCGTAGGCCGTGTAAAACGCACGGTACTGCGCGTCAATTTTGTAATCCTCGCGGTAATACTGCGCCCAGACGTGCTCATAATCTGCCGGGGCACGGTAGTGGGCAGCGCTGACGATATGCCACGCGCTTTCCAGCATGGCATACTGCACCGCCAGCTTGCGGCCAAAGTGGGTCTTGGCGCGGCGCTGGCACAGCTCCGGGATGTTCTCGCCGTTCAGCGCGGCGGTCACGTCCTCGGCTTGCAGGCGCTCGGTCATCCACCCGGTCAGCAGTTCGTCCACGCAGGGCAGGCACTCGCAGTCGGTCAGCAGGTCGCGGGGCAGCTTGGCCAGCGCAGCCTTGGCGTGCAGCGTCTCCTGCACAGCGGCGGCCATTGCGTCAAAGGCATCGCCGTAGTTGACATTGTTCATCATGCCGTCCATAAAGGCCAGCACACTGCCGGGCTTGGCGGCGGCAAACGGCTGCCATGCGTCCGGGATGACCTTCACGCTGTGGGCAAGGCTTGTCACAAACAGGCTGATTTTCAGCTTGTCCACATTCGGCGCGGGCACGGCAAAGCCCAGCTCTGTCTCACAGTGCTTCCAGAACACCTCATCCAGCTTGTACTTTGCCAGCTCGTCCAGCTTTGGGTTGGCGTCCGGGGTGTCGGCCAGCAGGATTTCCCGCAGTGCGTCCTCAAACTGCGCGGTGCGGCACTTGCAGACGATGCAGAGCAGCGCTGTCTCGACGGCATCCGCCGTGTACGCTGCCAGCTTGTAATCACAGAACCGCTGCTTGCGGGTCTGCTCGCCGACGACCTTGGCGTATTTCTGCAAGACGGCCTTGCCCTCGACCCCGATGCCCAGATCGGAGCACAGCAGCGAGATCGGGTCGGCGTGGAACTGCTTGGAGTACAAAATCGTATCCTCCAAGTGGTTCTGCTCCACGGGGGGCTTGAGGAACGGCGCGTAGATCAGGTAGTTGCTCTGCGGGTCCTCGCGTTCCAGCAAAATCTTGGTTCTGAACTGGTTGGTAGGCGTCAGATGCCAGATTTTTGCATTTTGCAGCGGCATAGCATCCACATCCTCGGCAAAATAGCCGTTGTCATCGTACCAGAACACCAGTCTGCGCCCCTCGGACGCAAACTCGGTGTTCAGCTTATCCACGATTTGATTGTATTTCAGTTCAGACATAGATTTACCTCTGGTTAAAAAAGATTTTGCCTTATTCCGGAAAGCCCTTCATAATTGCAGCCTTTTCGTGATCTTGTAAGTAGACGGGATTCAGTTCCCGCTTGCCATAATGCAAATAGGTATCCTTGGTTTTATCCGTCAGATATTTTGTAAAGAATCGCTCCCAACTGAAAAACGCACTGCTTTCGATTGCGTTTTCCGGGTTTTGGAGCATCTCCTTCGTCTGCGTATCAGAAAACAATTCTGACGACAGAATCAACCACTCAAACGATTCCGGCAGAAACAGAATAATATTGCGCTTGCGCCGCTGTGCAAGCGTTTTTTCTATTTCCGGACCAAACGCAGCGCCGTCTGCAATAATCAGAACTGTCGTGCCAATCGGCGTCTTTTCGATCTCGGCGAAAATGTTTGACTTTCCATTTGCAGAAATGCAGGGAATTTTCCACTCGTCAAATACCTGCCGGAAGAACTGAAACCCGGAGTTTGAATCCTCGACAATCACCAAATCAGGCTTTTGGTTGGGTTTGTTCAGTGCTTCTTTTTCGTAAATGCGCCGGAAAGATGTATACAGCCGCTTGATTTGTCCATAGCCCTTTGTTTTGTTTTTCAGCGTATAAATTTCATCTACGCTGTAGGGCAACGTGGGCAAACTTTCGCGCATGACAATTACATAATAGTTGTCACTGTTTTTAGCATTTTCCGCAAATTCTTTTGTGGAGGCAAATGAATTATCCTCGTCAATAAACACAATGCTGTCTTTAATGGTAGAAAGCCGCAGTTGCCACAAATCAGATGTCAATACTACGCAGGTTTTATCGCACCGCAGTGAAACACCGCTATTTTCCCCGTCACGACCATATTGTGCAATCAAATCAATCAAGGTGGATTTTCCGGTAGCACTGTCGCCACGCAGAATCGTCAGATTGCGGCGGATGGCAAATTTGTACTGAACGCGGTTATTCTGAACCACCACTTCGTGTTTTCCAATCATAGCGGCACCGCCTTACACATATCTTGCAGCAATTTCGGCCAGATCGCCCATATTGCTGACAATTTGCCCATTGTTCAGGACCTTTACAGTAAACTTACGGTCACCGAAATCCATGATATGCCGCAAATTGATTGTAACATCCTGCATTTTGGCAATTTTCAGAATCCAGCGTGCGCAGTTATCACCGCAGTTGGAAGCATTGAAAACCTTATTCGGCTGATTGTGAATCAGCATAAGCGTTTTAACGCCGCCGGACAGTTTTGTCGGCGGGATCATCCCAAGCGCTTTGGTGTTCACTGCGTTGGGGCCGCAGACTTCGCCTTTGTCCACAGAGCGTATCATTTTCTGATCCAGCGGATCTTCCAGCCACGCATCCAGATAGACATTGTTGAAGTATGTGGGCGTATTATAAATTGCCTGTGGCATATCACCGAAATAAATTGATAGCATAGTGTACCTCAAATTTTCGCCAGAATTGCCTGTTTTTTGCCGTCGGCGCCGGTTTGGACTTTTTCGTAGTTGAGCTTTACGCCGTCGTCGAGGTCGATGGCAATCTGCGCAAGGGCGATGTGGCCGAGGCGGTCATCGTAGTCCTTGCACTCTTTCAGCTGCTTGACGAGCTTTTCTTTGCGCTTGGTAGCTTGGGCGACCTCGCGGCTGGCGCCGTGGGCGATGGCATCGTCCATGCGGGCAATCTCGCTCTCGTAGACCTGCTCCATCTTGTACAGGTAGTCGGCGCGGACAAGACCGGAGGTGTCGGCGTTGTAGCGGTGCATATAGATCAGCGCCTTGAAGCCGTTCTGCTTGCCGCTGTCGTACAGCCAGTAGATGGGGCGTTTCTGATAGATTTTGACATGGTCGGCGTAGAAGCCGTTTAAGAAATAATTGCGGATGACGGCGCGGGGGCTGGTGCCCTTAGTGCCCAGCGCCTTGGCGATGAAGGCAAGGTTGTCTTCAAGGCTATCTGCGCCAAAGACCTTTTTGACCCACGCCACGAAAAGGCCGGTGAGGTCATCGGGGAAATATTCTTCATCGGTGATGGGGATGACGTTGTCGGCATCAGGACTGAATGTGCACGGTTTGATTCCATCCGCTGTTTTGTAATAGAACTTTCCCGTATTGTGATACGGTCCCGGTGCACCGGCACGTCCGGTGCCGGACCGGGGGGCAGATGCCGCAAAAAAATGACTTTCAAAGGATTGTCCTGCCAGCACCAGCCCCGGCTCATCAAGCGAATAACGTCCAAAGATGCAGCCCACGGCGTAGGAGATCAGGCTGCGGATGTCGCGGCCAAGGTCAGCGCGGCGGACAGTGACGTCCTTATCCTCGACTTCGGGGGTCAGTTCGTCCTGCAAGCCGTAGATTTCGATGAAGATGCGGTTGAGTTCTTCCTCGTTGGCTTTGAGTTTTTGGAAGCGACCCTCGCAAAGAGTTTCCCATGCCTTGTACGCAGATTCAATGCGCATAGTCGGTGGGTTGTCACCCCACACATAAGCACCGGACAGTCTAAGTTCTACAAGCGGATGAGTCTTGAAGTCCCACGAGGTCTCGAAGGAATCCCAGTCGGATTTGGAAAAAGAAATATTATTTGACACAAGTTCTGTAATAATTTCTTTTTTTGCTTCGGCATCCACCACAGGAATACGTGCCATATCACCAACTTGCGTTGTAACCGTTGGATTTAATATTTTAATGCACATTTGTGAAACGGATGAGTTCAAAAAACCTAACACATAGGGCAAATCTTTCCGTGGTGGAAAACCGCTTGACCCTTTAATATCAAACATAAAACCTTGTTCGGAGTAACGTCCAGAAAAGCTCGCGCTTGTTATGTCTGACCATGTAATCGCGGGCTTAAAATAAAACTGTAAATTCTGAGGTCGAGACCGGACTTTTCCACCTTTATCTCTAAAGTTTTTGATCTCCAGTCCATCATTTTCCCAGTTTACTATATAGTCTCTGTTACCATACCAACGACGAAATGCCCCTCCTTTATTATACGGAAACCATTTATTATTACTATTTTTGGCATCTTCACAGCTTGCGTATCCAAACCCAATTTTTGAAAATACGACTTCATACCAATAGCGCAAGAATCGGTCATTATCCGCAGTTGCAAGTCCCTGCTTAGGGGGTGCGATTTTAGACAAATTAGGATATGTAGCAAAAATTTTTCTAAGAGGTTCTTTCACCCAATACGCCACCGGGCTGCCCGGAATTTTGGAGAAGTTGTCCGTGCTCACCTGCGCAAAGCGATTGCCCTGTATTGGAAACTGTTTCGGCACATCATTTTCAATATCTTGTAATTTAATCTGATTATAAGTTCCCTTATATCCATGCACCGCCGCATTCTGGAACACAGTTACAGCAGTGCCAAACGCAATGCCCATAACCATATTTTCCATGTGCATCAGATTGGTAATCGTTTTGGTCTGCAAAGCATTGACACGCATCTTTTCAAAGCTGGAAAGGAACATCCAGCTTTGCATTGTAACCATGCAGTTGAAGCCCGCGCGCTTTACCATTTCGTTGCCATGCTCGATAAACATCGCGAACAAATCGCTCTTACTGTCGGGGTAGAACTTCTTTACATAATCAGACAAACGCGCGTTCATGCCGCTGCCGCCCATATACGGCGGGTTCGTCACGACCACATCGTACTTTTGCACCAGCATCCGGGCCTGTTCCACCAGCGGGCACAGCACACGCAGCAACTGCCCTGCTACAAACTGGTCGGTAAAGCTGCCCATGTCGGACGCACCGTCCACTTCCCGCAGCTGCTCCTGCAAGGCGTCCAGCTCTGCCAGCGTAACTTTCGGCTGCAAAATGCTGCCGTACTCTTTCGCGTTCTTAAACCCATCCAGCAGGGCGCGGACGGCGGATTCCTGCTTGCCAAGGCGACCCAGTGCGTCAGCGGTCAGTTCTTCGCTCTCCTGTATCGCATAGACGTGCGGGTTCAAGTGCCGCCGCAGGAAGCGGCTGTCGTAGTGGCAGCCTTTCATCATCACGACAAAATAGGCCATCTGCGCGGCGCGGTCGTCAATCTCCAGACCGTAGAGGTTATGCTCCACAATGCTGGCGGCGGCGTCACGGTCGCCATAGCCCGCGCTGCGGTAAATCTGCATCAGCACATCAAACAGGTACGCCAGAATATGCCCGCTGCCCATGCAGGGGTCGATGCACTTTATATCCTCCGGCGTCAGGGCGGCGTACCCCTTGCGCAGGTCTGCCAACTGCTGCGCTACCTGCGGCTCCTGCGGGGCTTCGTCCAGATAATACTTCCACTCGGATTTGTCAAAATTCGGGTGACCCTCGCTCCACAAACGGCCAAGGCTGTTTTCCACCATGTACCGCACGATCCAGTCCGGCGTAAACAGCTGAGTGGCAGCGGGGATGTTCTCTTTGCTGATTTTGATGTTCTTTTTCAGGTTGGCGAACACCTGCTCTTTCGGCTCGGTGTTGTAATACTGGTACAGCCAGCCCACGATCTGCACAGCGTCCTGCCAGTCGGATTCCGGGATGTCGTTGACCAGATGGCAGACTACGCCGTCCTTATCCGTGAAGGAGAGCGCCAGCAGCAGCGGCATATAGTCATCCACCTGCTCAAACAGGCGGGGCAGGCAGTCGCCCAGCGCGGCGCACTGCTTTAAGAACAGCAGCCGGAACGCCTCGTCCAGCTTGTTGTCGTTTTTGAGTGCAACAATTTGCTGCTGCTCGGCAGGGGAGTAGTCCAGCACCGCGTCAAACGGGCTGGTGACGATCTGCGGCTCGGCACGTCCGTCCGCGCTGGACAAAACCCGCGTGCGGCTGGGCAGCAGGTCGTTGACCTCCATATACCGCACCGCAATCAGCCGGTTGAACCATGTGTAGGCAACCTTATCCACCACAGTCTGGTACGCCGCCGTGTAGCTGCCCTGTTTGGCGGTCTCCTTATTCAGCTCCGCCACAAAGCGCTGCCGCTGGGTGACGGCCTCGCCCTCGATGCGGTAGGGCTGCGGCAGACCAACGTCAAAGAATTGCACGGTCTCATTGGACTGGGGCAGCGGCTCGGCAACAGCGGTTTCCGTCACGCCAACCAGCCCGGCGCGGTATTGGGTATCGGTAATCAGCTTATTGCGCGCCCATACAGCAAATTTTTTGATTGCAGGTTTGTCCATAATAATCACCTATTTCAATGTAATTGAGATAAAAGATTCGAGCCAAGCTGTATCATTGCATTCCAGTCCACTTGGGATGCCGCTGCTACCAGCGCACCAGACAGCGCTGCGGATGCTGTATCAGAACATACATTTCCAGCAAAACTTTTTATTCCATCCAACGCTTTTCTTACACGACTCTTTTTGGGATGTTCAGATTGCAGCTGCTCAGCAATAGAATCTAAATCGTCTTTAATGCTTTCCAGTGTTTCACTTGTATCACCAGAATTTGATAAGATTGTCCCTGCCGTCTGAATCATTTGAAGAAGTTTCTCTACGTCCGGGTTGATCGTTTGGTTTATTTGTACAGAACCGGTATTATTGGCAATCACAGCACCCTGCACATTATGGATATAGGTTCCCGCACTATGCGGGTTTTCTGCTTCAGCAAGAATAGTCTTTTCTGCCAAAGCATCAACAATATAATCAATCATTGGCTTGAACGCACTTATCGCAAAGGATTGAATCATATCATTGATTTTTTTCTTCCCATAGTAATATTGGAATGCTTCGCCCTGAACATTTACAGAATCCGTTGTGCAAATGTATTTCATGTAATCGTATTGAGCCTTTAGATGGTCTTCACCTTTTGGAGGAATTGACATTTCAAGCCAATCTGAATCGTGGGAAGGGAAACAGCTTCTAAAATCAAAGTCAACATTATCCACCACACTGTGTACTATTCCTTGGACATATGTAGATGTTTCAATATAGTTGAACAGTCTCTCTAGATTGACATCACAATCATCCATCGTACTATTTAAGAAGTTGCTTGCCACTCTCCTGAATTTGATACTTTCAATTTTCAGTGCTGCTACGTCCATTAAATTGTCACCCCACAGTATGCGCAATACGCACAGGCTTTTCCGATACCATATAAAATTTTAGCGTGCCGATTACAACAAGAACATTCAAACGGTGTTTCGACTGTGTCTTTTTCCACAATGTCCTTCCCATACATCTTTTTCAGTGGCTTGTAGGTCATTTTAATAATGCCCTTGGAACGGTTTATGCTTCGCGCCATTTTTCCAAACGCCTTATTTATTTCTTCAACCATATAATTGTAAGCCATTTCTTCAGCTTTTGCTTTTACCTCTTGAGAAAGGAAGTTGTTCTTGTCAGCGGTCAAGCCACAATAAGGGCACCAGAGATCATAAACAGGGTTATCATCATCTTGAAATTCGCCCGCTTGCAATTTGAATTCAGAATGGCAAAACGGACACTCAAATGTCACATACCCTTCCGAGTCTCCTTGAATCATAAAGCTCAATTCTTCCATAATTGCTCCTATTAGAATTCCACGTTCACGATCGTGTTGGGGTCAAGTTCGGATTCAAGGCGGCGGCGCAGGGCGGCGAGGTAGGCGTCAATGTCGGCATCGCTCTCGATGCGCCAGCTGGTGGTCTGGGTCAGAGATTTGATAGCGAGGTTCTTGCGGCGCTTGGGCTGCGGTTTGGGCGGCTGCGGGGTGACGGGGTCTTTATCGCCGCCGTGATTGTCGTCATCCTTATGTTTTTCGCGCTCGGCCTCTTCGGCAAGCACTTCATCCCGCTTATCCATCTCGTTCAGCAGGCGGATGCGCACGGCATCAGCCTGATCGGCATAGCTGCGCAGGGTGGTAATATTATTGCACTTTTCCGCTTTGTCTTTCAGCTCGTCAAACTGCGCGGCGTAGGCGTTGACGTACTGCGCCTTGTAGGGCTTTTCGTCCAGCACTTCCAGCACGCGGGCGCGGTCCGCCGCAATCGTGGAAAGCACCGGTTTGGTGGCCGCTTCCAGCACTTCAACATAGGCTTCGTTGTACTGATCCAGCAGCGCGGGCAGCTTCTGGATCTGTTGGTACGGCTTGGCAGCGCGGAGGATGGCGTAAATCTCTTTGACCGTGTTTTCGACTTTGTCGTTGACGATAAAGCTCTTGCTGTCCTCATAAATGTGCATCAAATCCAGCGCTTTATCAAAGATTTCTTTCTGCGCACCGGCAAAGAACGCCTTGACGGGGTCGTAATCCTCGGCAAAATCGAGGAAGTCGTCCTGCCGCTGGTACATCTGCTTGTAGAACTCCATCGGGTCGTTCCACTGTGCCACGGGGCGCAGCAGTGCAAGGCCGCTGTCGATGACTGCCTTGCCGGGGTAGGGCTTGACGTAATCGTACTGCTTGCGGTTGGCCAGCGTGGCGGCAAGGTCGGCGCAGGCTTTGCGGCAGGCGCGCATCAGGCCGTCTTCGTCCTCGGTGGGGGCGTTGTTGCCGAACAGCTCACGCATGATTTCGCGCACCATGCGCACCCATTCGGGCTTCGGGTGCTCCTTGCGGCTCGTCAACAGCTTGTCGAGGAATTCGCGCTTGGTGATATAGCGGGCAATCTCATCGCCGTTGGCGGCGCTCAGGGTCAGCACTGCACCGTTCAGCGTCAGGCTGATCTGCCCCTTTTTGAACAGGTGGGCGACGATCCACTCCACGTCATCATCCACAAAGCCGTAGGGCGCTTTGGTGAAGCGGTCTTTCAGCGACTTCATCGAGGTGTTGGCGTGCAGGGCGGAGTTGTTGTCAATGTAGGCCAGCACATCGTCCTGCGCGGGGGCGTTCGGCTCGGCGGAGGTGACGGCGTTCAGGCTCATCTGGTGGTTGGGACGGAACTCCTTGACGACATCGTCCTCGGTAAAGGCGGTGTCGATGTAGGTCAGTTTGTGGTAGACCGTGTCCACAAGGCGGGCGAGGGCTTCGCCGATGCGCCCCTGCACGTCCTTGGCGGACAGCTGGGCAATATCGCCGTTGACGTAGATCGTGGCGGATTTCAGCGCATCGACCAGATAGATTTTGGCGTTGCTCAGGCGGGTGCGCATCTCCTTGGTCTTGTTCTCGCGGATGGCCTCGTAGCGCTCGATCTGGGAAGCCGCGTTGGTGCGCAGATACTTCTCAATCTTCATTGCCTGACTGATCTCGTTGAGGAACTCGCGGTCATCGGGCAGCACGACCAGCACCTCACGGCCTTGGCCGGACATCAGGCGCAGGCGCTGCTCATCGGTTCCATCACTGTAATAGGGGGTCAGCACGCGGACGCCGATGTCATAATTCTGGTTGACCTTGAACGGCTGGTCATCCACCTGCTGGTTGTAACTGAACGTGTAGCGGCCATTGAACTTGGGGTACTTGTATTTGGATTCGGTCAGGATCTGGGTGTAGATCATGTCCGCCGTGCGGTGGATGATGTCGGTCATTTCCACGTTCTGGCGGTTGATGTCGCGGCCGATTTCCTGCTCTTCCTCGGTCAGGAATACGTAGACATCACCGTTTTTCTGCACGAGCGTTTCGTGGATCAGCACGTCCAGCGCGTCCTGCACCTTTTGGGTCAGGGCTAGGCGATCCTCGTCCATGTCGGAGATGAGCAGCGTCGTCAGGTTGGTGACGGTGGCTTTCTGGAACTCCTTGACATATTTGACGAGGAACAGGGCTTTCAGCACGCTGACGGCAAAGCAGTCGTCGCCGCCGTCCGGGTTGATGTTCTTGTTGTCCAGCGCCTGCATGATGACGCGGCGGTGGGCGGCATCGAGGAATTCATCCAGCGCGTCATAGAACAGGCTGAACGGCACGAGTGCGCCGTCAGACTTGTTTTGCAGCGCTTCGGCGGACTCCTTGAACAGCGCCAGCATCGAGCGTTCGCCCTCAGACAGATGCTTGCCGGACGCGCCGTACTGGCGGATGGAGGTCAGCACGCTGCCCAGCAGCTTGAACTGGTAGGGGATGAAAGGGTTGACATCCACGAAGTCGCGGGTGTCATCGTAGAGCTTCATCTCCGGCAGATCTTCAAATTTCAGCTTGTTCTTCAGGGGCGTGGCTTTCTGCTCATACAGCACGCGCAGGGTCTGGTCTGCGGTGTCGGTCTTGGCGAGGATACGCTTTTTGATGACCTCGTCCACGTTGGCGCTGGACAGCGACAGGCGGGTGTCGAACCGCCCCTGAATCTTGGAGAAGTCGTTGCCCTTGACCTGTGTGATGGAATCCACATCCTGCTGGCTGGTGACGATGACCCACGCCTTGCCCTTGCACTCCTTACCCAGTTCCTCACGGATGGTTTGCAGGTTGAGCATCAGGCGGGAATCATCGCCGATGTACTGGCCGACCTCGTCCACGAGGAAGCAGACGTGATGGTTGTGGCCCTTTTTCTCGATGTACTCGCGCACCATGCGGGCAAAGTTTTCGATGCTAATCTGGTAAGGCTCGGCGGCCTTTTCGCACCAGTTGCGGGCGGCGGGTTCGCTCATGTAGTCCATATCCACCAGAACATCCACGATGTCATCTTGGATGAAATCGAACTTGCGGCGGGAATCCTCCCAGCTTTTGCCGGTGGCGGCGGCGAACTCCTGCTTGAACTCATTGTAGCGGCCATCCTCGGACAGTTGGCGTTCGAGGTCGGCCACATAGGGCATCGAGCCGTAGAAGCCCTGCATCTCGTTGAACACCTTGAGGAAAACCGTAACGATGGCATCCTTGGACTGCTTGCCGGTCTGCTCACTCTTGGAGTCGATGTTGAACAGGACAACGTCAGTGGGGGTGTCGGCGGCCAGCTTCATGTCTGCCAGCACCATAGCATCCTCAATTTTGTGGTCGTCAATGAAATAGTCCACGGCGCGCTTGCCGCCGATGAGCTTTTGCCCGTCCAGCAGGTAGGAGAGGATTTTCAGAAAGTGCGATTTACCACTGCCGAAGAAGCCGGAGATCCAGACGCCGGTTTTGGTGGTCTCGCCCACGATGCCTTTTTTGTAGTTGTCGAAAAATTCGCGGAAGTGCTTGGACAGTTCGCGGGTGACAACATATTCTTCCAGTTCCTGCTTGGCGTTGCTGTCCTCGCCTTCGCCGACAACGATAACGCCCTTGATGTCACGGTCAATGGGCTTTTTGAACATATCTTTGATTAACATGGAAACTTCCTCCTTACGGTTTTACAAGCCGAAACGCGCGGTAGTAGTTGTCATCTTTCAGTTCATCAAATAGGATCAGGGATTGTTCATCATACGTGCCGGGGAAGAACAGCACCACCGGCACGCGGCCAAAGGATTGACTGAGGTTGTTCAGTACCTTGTGGGAGCGCAGCAGCGGGTAGCACTTGCCGATGCCGGTCAGGAACACGATGGCGTTTTCCGGGGTGTTTTCCTCGATATGGCGGACGATCAGGCTGTCGTCATCGTTGACGCAGAGCAGGTTGCCCACGGCTTTGACGATGCGGTCAATGCCGCGGCGATCCTCAAAACGGTAGCACTGGTCGAGGAAGCCTTCTTTCTCCAGCGTGTCGATGATGTAGTCGTATAAATCAAAGACGACGAGTTTGAAATCGTCGTTGCCGGCGGCATTCTTTTGCTGCATCCGTTCGATGCGGGCGCGGACTTCCAGCTCTTTTTCGGGTGGGTAGTCGAACACCCAGTAGTTGACCTCGTTAGCGCGGCCACGGTTCTTACGGAAAATCGGTTTGCGAATTTCCAGCTCCATGGCATTGAGGCGTTCTTCAAATGTCATATCAGTTTTCCCCCGTCAGCGCGGCATACATAGGCTGCAAGCCGTTGTCTTTCATCCAGTATTCCAGTTCACGGTCAATGATGGGCTTGGCGTAGCGGCGCTCAGTTTTGCCGTGGTCGGTTAGCCCGGCTTCATACAGCAGATTTTTGTAATAGCTGCCAAGGCGCTTGAGCGTGTAGTCCGTCCACGCGGCCACTTTTTCATCCTGCGACTGCTTATCCTTGAAGAAAAGGCGGATGTCGGCATCCGAAAAAGCGTTGACACCAAGCTGGACTTTCTCGCGGATGACCTCATAGCAGAAATCGAAAAAGAGCGTGTCGTTGCCCATGCAGCCCAGCAGACAAAACAGCTTTTGCGTGGCCGGGTCGCCAAAGACGAACATCGGCAGGAAACTGTCCGGCAGCGTTTGCATCCGGGCCTCCACCATGTTGCAGGTCATCTCGGCGCGAGCAGGTGACGCGGCAGAGAAGAGGTTTTCCTCACGACTGCGGGTGCGGAGTTCTTCCCACGTTACGCCCTGATCGCGCAGGATGGCGGCTTTTTTGAATTCCAAAAACCAGAACGGGTGCTTGACGCCACCTGCACTGTATTCTTTACGCACCATGGGTGGTCTCTCCTTTGTCATCCGGGATGATTTCCATAATGTCACCCACATCAGCGTCAAGCGCAAAGCAGATGCGCGCCAGCACATCCGTGGTAACATTATCGCCGTGGGTGAGCTTATTCATTGTATAGTGGCTGACCTGTGCAGCCTTTTCCAAATCGCGCTTTTTCATATCGTGATCAATCAACAGTTTCCATAGTTTTTTATAACTCACAGCCATAGATTGGTCCTCCCTGTTGTGCAAGTTAGTATTGTACCAAGTATACCACATCCTTTCTGGAAAATAAACACAAATGTTTTCTTTCGCTAACATTATGTTCGGATTATTTCAGGTATTCTCTTCATGAGTTTCATCCACAGGTCAATAAGCACATCGTCTATACGTCAATTTTCTTTGCGGTTCAAAATCGTTGCTTTCTCTTTCGTCAATCTGTACAACAAGCCAATGAATATTTCTACGTGTTGAACACTGTTAAACAATCGCTTTGATTCATGTAAAAATTCATTTCCGTACTTTTATTCTACATCTAAGCCTATACCATAATTGGTACTTCTTCAGCTTTCAATGAAAATTCATCAGCTTGTCTAAATTTGATTCGGTGTAATTGTGCATTATGAACATCTTCTTTACAAAAAAGAATAGGGCTGTCATTCGACAGCCCTACAAATGCTCTATTAAGGATTATTCAATGTTGTTGGCACCACCGCCCTGCGCAGCATATCCGCCGTACTTGCTACATTTTGAAGCATTCCTGTAATCCGGAAAAATTTCGAATTGAAATAAAAAGAACCCTGTTGCAAGTGATATGTACCCAAATTTCTGGGCACAAGCTTAAAATTTAAGAATTAGGTTATTCCCACCACTTAAGTTTTTTGTTATTGCGACTTCTTCTACGTTTATGTACCTGTTTATCAGTTTCCGCATAGATGGAAAATTTATTGAAGTCCCACCAAAACCACTCTAGCATAAGGCCGAACAAATCCTCATCGCCCAAATAGCTGTACTCGTTGCACAGGTTCATCATCGTACCATAATAGCAGGCAAGCAACCACTTCAAGTCCTCCTGATTATGATTTTTAGCGCCCTTAAAGTGCTCATCAAAACTCTTCATTGCACCGTTACCCTTTTAATCCTTCCAACTTATTCGAAAGGTGCCTCCGCTTACGGTAGACGTTCGATACAGAGCAATCAATTTGCAATGCGATTTTGCCTATAGCCAGCGCCAAGAGATACACCAGCAGTTCTTTTTCTTCCTGCTTCAAACGCTGCAATTCCTGCTGAAGCGCCAGCTCAATTTCTACCTTGCGGAACATCTCGGTAGCACGCTCATCTTGAGGCTCATCCAGAATATTATCAAGTGAAATCGTTACAATACTTTTCCTCTTATGGGCAGCATAGCGAATTGCGTGCCACTCCAGCCGCCGCGTAATGTACTTGGTGAAGCGCCCCTTCAGAACGCTATTCTCATTCTTTTCTTCGTCAGACATTTGATCATATAATGCCCGAAGTTCATCCTGAATCATAATACTTCCTCCGTTTACTTGTTTTTTAAGAGCAAGTAAAGGAGGAGGCGCACGGGCCATTCCGGGGCCAAACAGACATAGTATAATAAAAAACAGGCTCCCGAATTGGCACACGTTTGTCACTTCCCCTCAAAAGGTAAGAGAACAAATCGGCTGAAATTTTGGAGCCTATTTTTTCGATTTTACAAAATGTTAACAATTAGTATTCAGAGGTTTCTACTCTTACGGACTTGATGTTAAATGTGTATTCACACACTTGCACGGTTAAGCACAACATTTTCCATACAAGCGCATAGTATCGCCAACTCTATTGTAAATCCTCGCTTGTCCGATAATTTGTACTTTGAACTTTTAACAAGAATTTGTACAAATCAAGCATTCATTCAACCAAATCCGATTGAATTTCAGCAAGAGTTTGCTGTTCCTGACGGACTTTCTGTTCCTGCAAATTTACGTCTCGTAATTGTTCCACTAATTCATCCATCCGATGCCCCATTTCTTGTGCGAGGACATTTACCTTATCAATCTCTACCGATTGGTCGATGCCCTCTTTTTCGAGGTATGCTGCTGCATTGCTGTATGCTTGAAGTTCCGTACTATGTTGATTGAAACATTCCATCTTTTGATTTAAGGGTTTTGCTGCATACTCCATCCATACAGGCTTATAAGTCTTGCATATCTGCAAATGTTTTGCAGCAGCTGCGTAGGTGGTTCGCTTCTGCTTCACCTCTGCCAGTTCATTTGTAAGTCCAATCTGCGTTTTTCCAAGATTATGTATAACTTTATCGTAATCGCCGGTGGTGTGGATTCGGCTATCGGTCATGCCTTGCAGCATCTTGCCGAGGAACTTCGCATTTTCAATTCCTGCTCGTCGTTCTACCGCAGCAATTTTGCGCTTTAGTCCAGTGCTTTCCGTTATAGGATTAATTGAACTTCCCAGAAATTCAGAGAGGCGGTCACCTTGTATGTTCAGCCTTTTCTTTGAATCTCCGATGGGGACATAACTATATTGCTGGTTGGGATATAAAAGCACTGTACACTGCCCGGCATCCAAATCACGAAGCACATATTTTTCAGGTATAAATAGTCGTTCAATGCCATTCTGCGGCAGATGGATCGTCACGCCTCGAATGGACATAGCTTTTATCTGATTTTCCGAAAGGATGACTTGCACAGGCTCTACATGGTTTTCCTCGTCAATCTGCTGAATCAGCTTTGCGCCTCGGATCGTGCCGTGGGTTTCGTCCTCATAAACCAAGTCATAAGAGAAGTCGTTTCCGACGTTGAAAGTGATTTCGCCATCCGGCGAAGTCGTCACTTCGCTTTTGTTGACCATTAGTTTGGCGGGGTTTCCATTGTCATCGTGAACCTGAAGAACCAAACCATTTTTTCCTGCAGACAGAATTTGGCGCCTGCTTAACTTCACCGCTTCCGTACAAACTTCTGGATACTGAATCGTCAATTCCTGATAGCGGTCAAGCAGCGTGATCTCCGCGTCTTCTGCAATCTGCATTTTCCCATTCTTTAGCGCATACTCAATTCCTTCGCTGGTAAATTCTGAACCGAGTGCATCTTCGGGAACCCATGCACCATCCAGCACCGTGGCTCGGTACAGTACCTGCCCAGTCGCTTTCTTCACTTTTGTTTCGATACCTGCCGTTTTCAGCTTATCTGCGAAGTCCGCCATGCCGGTCGCTGTACTGAGGATGCCGGTAATTGTCTTTCTCAGGTATTTTTGCTCTTGTGCATTGTCGGACAGTCGGGCGCAAATACCGGCATAGGTAAATGTATCAGTATCAGATAAGCTATTATCCCGGACTGCTCGACCCGCACACTCCAGCAAATAGCTCATATGCTTACCGCGAATTGTAGGTGTGATTTCTAGTCCCTTTGCCATAGAAAGAAACTGACTATAATCCGTTGCCCGTTCCAAGCAAAAATTCAGCCTCTTTCGGATTTCCGTCCGGTTTGATACAGATTCCTTTTTCCCTGCGCTTTTAGGGTACAGTTGCCCAATCTTTTGTGGATCATCAATTACGGATAAATGCGCTTCCATGCACAAGCGATCGGAAATATCCCGTATCTGACGTGCCGTGCGGTAAGGCACCGTCCTCAGTTTCTTATAGTCGTAAAAGGAAACTGCATTGAGCATGATGTGGTTATGGATATGACCTTTATCAATGTGGGTCGCCACCACATACTCGTACTTGCCGCCTGTGTATTCAAATGCCAGTTTCTTCCCAAGCTCATGCGCCTGCTCAGGCGTGACAGCATCTTCTGGAGAAAAAGACTGTATCAGGTGATAAGCAAGATTTGTGGAACGCTGTCTTTTCAGGTTCCGCGCCTTGTGTGCAAGCACTGCTGTCATTTCAAAGTCGATAGAAGCTGTTTGAGGCTCGCAATTATAGCCTGACACCAACATCTGCCCATCGGTCTTGTCTGGGTTTTCGATATAGGCCAGAGCCTTGCCAAGAGTAGATTTTATCGCATGAATTTTTGTGATAGCCATAAGAAGCTCCCTAAAAAGAAAGATGCCCTATGTGAAATGAGTCTCACATAGGGCATCTGCCTGTAATTATTGTTTTGTTGATTCCGCCTCCGTCATAAGGCGGTCAAAATCGCTTTGGTACTGCCTGTCCTGTATAACGCGGTACTTTTCAAATTCACTTTCTGCGAAAGCCTTTGCGATTGCTGCTGTAACCTTTCCTTTATCTTTTAGAATTTCGGCATCGTTGAATTGCAGGAAAGCGTCCAGTTTCTCTGCCCAGTCCTGCATCGTCATAGGAATATGCCGCCGTGCTTGGCGCGTTGCATAGTCAAGGTACATTGTTACAATCTCATTCAGTTCTTGTAACTCATCTTGCTGCAAATAGTTCTTTGCAACAGAAACATCGGCTTTGACTATCTTCCCGTTTGGGGCATTCTTCCATGAGGTCAACCCCATGTGGTCTTTTGTGTGGTCTGCCCGTTGCACAATGACCTCTGCGGCAGTACTGCCGTGAACAGCGTAGTGCATTTTATTCTGAACGGTTGCAAAAAGTCTTTGGTCGTTTTGCTGTCTACCGAGTAATCTACGGCAGTAGCATAAATATCCGTAATTTTCTGGTAAAAGCGGCGCTCGCTGGCGCAGATTTCCTGTATTTCGGAAACCAAATGGTCGAAGTAATCTTCATCAAAGATTTGCCCATTAATAAGCCGATCCTTATCCAGAACATATCCCTGCCGGGTAAATGTATCCAGCACTTTGGTTGCCCATTGACGGAATTGTGTGGCACGGGTGGAATTGGTGCGGTAGCCAACAGCAATAATGGCGGGCAGGGAGTAGAATTTGTAGTGATAGGGCTTGCCATTATCTGCAACTTGTGCAAATTTTGCACAAGTTGTACTTTCGGATAATTCATTTTCCGCAAAAATATTCCGCAGATGTTTGGCAACAACACTGCGGTCAACATCAAACAGTTGTCCGATGCCTTTTTGCGTCAGCCAGACCTCGTGATCCTGAACGCGAACTTCTATGCCATCTGTCTCTGAATCTTTCGTGAACACAAGAAAATCTGCTGTGCTGTTACGAACATACCGTTCTGTGCCTGCCATCGCTGCTCTCCTTACATCAGTACAATGTAAGAATAGTATATCATGCTTTACAATAAGAGCAAAGACCATTTTCACGATTTTCCATACAAATGGACTTATCTCTCATCATGTTCATTTTCTTGTGTATCATGCTGATGTTCCTCTCCCATACATTTGGCATACAATTCTGGTGTGCATTTGAGAGTAATCGGCTCCGGATATAGCTCAAGGAAAATCAGGGGTGAGTGATATTTTTTCTCATATTTTGTAATTTGACTATCCGTCAAACTTATCAGATCTTCACCACCGTCTCCACATATCAGAAACGGACCTGCGAAGAAATCCGTTGGACCATATAAGCGGTTCGGTGGTAATGGAAGCAGCTTTCCTTCATCATTACAGATGATATAGGCATCCCTGTCCAATCTTACGCTTTCTATACTCCCACAAACATATTTTTGAAAAGTTTCCAGCGTATTAGGTATTTTGATTTCCTCTGGGTACTTACCCGGCTGCACATACAACACACGGATTTCTTCATTTTGATTCATATCGTCATTCTCCTATTCAATAAATTTTTCTCAACAGCTTAACCACACGTTCCAGATAGTCTGCTTTCAGTTCAAGAAATTCTCGGCGCAGCTGCTCTACATCATTGGTGTGAATCGACTTATTTTCATTGCAGCGTTTTGCAATTTGGTTTATGCTGCCGGCGATTCGCCCAATATAAGCCGTCTGCTCTTTAAGCACCTGAAAATCGTAATGACGCACTTCGCCCTTAACCAGCTGTTCCCGGCAATAAGCGGAGAAGTTTGTCATCCCGGCTTCCTGCATCTTTTTCTGGATAATTTGAAGCTCTTCTTCCGAAAAAAAGAGCAGTTTGCTGATCGGTCGTTCTCTGTTCTTTTTCATCTATCCGGTCCATTTCTCGTCAAAAGGGCATGGGGAATATTCCCCAAAACGGGTTTCAGGGTGTCCCTGAGCGCATCTGTGTATATACAGATGCAATGCTTGCTAACCGTCGCTCACGCTCCGGTTACCCCTGCGGGGCTCAGTGGCGGCGCTTGAGGCGTACTGCAAAGAGTACCGCCTCCACAAGCACCACTGGCATAAAGTCCAGCAGCAAGGGAAGCAGATCAAGCTGCTTTTCCTGCTGCTTTACTGGTTGGGAAACAACCTCCGACTCTATGGCTGGCTGTTCCGGTGCCGCTGTATCCCGATTGTTGAAACTATTCGCCGCCTGTACTGTGACATTTTGATCTCGGCTTGGCGTGTTCATCTCGCGGTCTGGATTGGCAGTGTCCGTCACTGTCAAATGAAAGTCCACACCGTTTTCAGTGGAGAGTTCATTCTGCTCACAGCTGAATGTCCGCGCTGCTGCCGCTGGCGGGGTACATAACCTGCATACTGATAGGCACGATGGCGTAGTCCTCGCCATCCATGTGCGGGAACGCAGCAGTCGTGCTGTCCGCATCCAGAAGTGCAGCATCAAGCGCCACCTGCTGGAAAGAATCATCACTGACGCTGCTGTAATCTTCATTGCCCCAGCCCTCAATGCTGATTTTGGTTTCACCAACCAGTACCGGTAGGCCATAGGAATCCAGATAATATCCGGTCGGCTCCTGCGTCAAGCTGGGGTACATCTTATGCCAGATTTCGTACAGTTCGTCACTGCCGCCAGTGTCGCCCTCGGTTTCAGGTTCCTGTTGTGGAGCATCCTCGTCCGGGGATTCATCGGCTGTTTCCGGGGTTGCGGTACTGTTGGCATCGCTTTCGGATTTTGCTTCCTGCGTTGCCGCCTGTTCCGGCGTTGCGCTGTCCTCCGCCAGTGCCCCATAGGGGAGCATACCGCAGCACATCATCGCCGCCATGCAAAGGGCTGTAACGCGCTGCCTCATTTTGAATTTGTGATTCATTGCACACAAGTCCTTTCTTTGTCAAAATTCATCTATATAAAAACAGCGCCTGTGGGTACAGACGCTGGAAAGCCAATAAAAAGTCCCGGCATTGCTGCCGGGAAAAGCTATTATACGAATTGTCACTTAGTAGGAAAAGTAGCTGAGAAACTGCGGAAGTTCTGCTTCCGGCAGTGTTTCCATGATTCTCAGCGCCATATACTCCGGGCGACTGATTGCAGGCAGGAACTGCCGCGCATAGACTTTGCCTACGCGGGCACTGCCGACATCACGGATCATCCCTTTTTCGCTTAGTTTCCTCATCAGAGGGTAAATCGTTCGCGGATGCCACGAACCTTTGTATTGCTCGGTGATCTGGCCTAGAACCTGCTGCCCTGTAATGGGGTGCCCGGCGTTCCAGATAATCTGCATAACTTTCATTTCGGACTCGTTCAGCCTTGTCTTTTTTCGTTCCATGTTTATGACCTCACTGAAAAGTTACTGCCCAATAGGTATACTGTCCTGCTTCCGTGCTGCAAAACCAGCATCCAATTCCCATGCTGGAATAGTTGGGCGACACGATGCTGGCGTAGTGGTCGGGGCTGCTTTGCCATGCAGCACAAACGCTGCTTGCGGATGCAAACGGACCGGCTGCAATAATCTCACCGCAGACGGCACCGGAATGGTCAAACGAGCCACCAGATGCAAAACTATCACAACGGGAGTTTGCAATAGAACTTAAGCCACCATCTACGGTCAGCGCAGGCAGACCAGCCGCGGCGCGCATGGCATTGACATTTTCCGCTACCGCCCAGTAAGCTGAATCGGAACTGTCAATGCTCCACCACTGGTCAGTCCCTGCTGCAAGGTCAAACGGAAGGACAGGCTTTGCACCACTGTGTCGGCACCTATATTGAGCGAGTGGCAGCGAAAAAATGCCTGATTGTATTTGTCCGCCGTGTAGAAGAACCGGAAAAGCCGTTTGTAACGGTAGAAGTCAGCAACGGCAAAATTGTACAAATCCGTGGCGAACGCAACAGTGACCCTACGAAAGAAGTGAAAAAGTTTGTTGACCTGTGGAGCCGCAAGGTGCTGCCTATGGCTTTGCAGACCGCGTAAGAAAGGAAGTGCTCACCTTATGAAGCAAATAGGAAATCTCGCCATCGTCTGCGCCCGGCGCAAGGATGTGACCCTGCGCATCGAGCGGGGGAGGGTAATGGTCTTACTGGACGGAACTTATGCGCCAACGGCATTTTCTGCCAACTGGGATGACGATGAAACCATCCTGTCGGTGATCCATGAACTGAACTTCGGCCACTGTGCCCCCAAAAGCCAATGAAAACCGAGGAGTGGCAGGAAAAGGCCATTTTCATCGACAAGCTGCGAGAGCTGACAGACCGCCTGAACCGCTGCCGCGCAGCGTATGAAGCCCATACGCCGCTGGTAAGCGATGAGATTTATGATATTCTGTTCAGCGACTTGCAGACACTGGAAAGTTGGTTGGGGTTAAGGATGAAGAACTCACCCACCAAGAAAGGCAATCATCTGGTATAAGACAGCCTTCAATCTATACGGTTTTGCCGCGCAGATTGGAGGCCTTTTTCGTGGCTGGAAATCAAGATGGATAAACTTGAACTTAATAACGTAATATGGTATAATTCTAACAAATACATTGTAGGGGGCATCCTATGGCACCACAGAAAATAGCACAGCGTAAACGAGCAATGCGAGTGGCAGATGCTGTCAATAAAATTGAAGGAGTACCGGTTCGCAGCTATGCAATAGAGCTTTCAAACGCATGGAGTGAAGGCAAAATTACCGGGGCGCAGATGAAAGAGGCCCTTTTGAAAAGCCACATGGAGATGGCCCGTCGCGTGAAGTAAAGCTATGAATGATATTTATCTTTATGAGGATGTGCCGGTACTAAAAAACAAGTTCGGCATCAAGGATGAAAAGACTCTGGATCTCGTGGAAGCTGAACAATCTCGCGCAAGCATGATGCTTCTGTATGAGCATGGTTTCCATGATTTTTCAAACCGCGGCGTAAAGAAGATTCACCGCACACTATTTGAAGATGTGTACGAATGGGCCGGAAACTATCGTGTCATCAATATTATAAAAAGAGAGCCTGTTCTTGCAGGACAAAGTGTATGGTATAGCAATGCGGAAGATATTCCGCATGACTTGAAATGTGCTTGGGATGAAATCCACCAAGTAGAATGGATCTCTTTGTCAAAAGAAGATTTCGCAAAAGAAATTGCGCATAAATTTCCGAAAATTTGGCGTGTGCATCCTTTTCGAGAGGGAAACACTCGAACCGTTGTAATGTTGATGACATTCTTTGTTGAGCATTACGGATATTATTTCGACCAAGAACTGTTGGCACAGAGCGCAGAATATGTCCGGGATGCACTGGTGATGGCGTGTTTGGATAATTACTCCGAGTATGAGTATCTGGAAAGAATCTTGCAAGATGCGATTTGCACTGAGCCAATTGCAGAAACTGTTGCAGAAGAACAACCAGCAAGCATATCCGAAAAATATCAAAAATACCAATCAAAGCACTACGAACCCACTCCCCATGAGTATGTGGAATATAAAACGAAAAACACCTATTCAAAAGACCCCATAGCAGGGAAAGCTTGAAAAAATGACGCCACTAGCGATCTGAATACAAAAAGTTAAAATTGCCTCCGACTCGCACCATATGTGTACAAGTCGGAGGCAATTATTTTTATACTTCTTTTATGGCTGTCGCTTTCACCAGCGGCATCATCGGAGACAAAGTTAGTTTTTCATGCTGGGAAGGATGATTTATCATATCAGTGGACGATTCGGCTTCTTCTACAAAAGTCAGCATAAATTTGTCAAGTAGCGAGACCATAAGGAATTTGTATTTTTTAAAAGAAAGAAAAATCTTTGTGCTGACTGCGGATGTCGAGAATCGTGGGTATCTGGATACTTTGAAAGAGATAGCCGAACAGAAAAAAGATTGTGGCGTGAAGGTGTTTATGGATAAAAAGGCATAAAATTCGAAATATCATCATTAGAGAATCCAATCAATTTTAGGCTCATGCACCGTATCAATTTGTCTAAAAGAATCATCAAATATTTGCTGCTTCTATCGTTTTTGAAGTCATAGTAATATGCATATCCATGTGCAATAGTACGTCTGATCTCCTTGATTTGATTACTAACTTTCTCTGCAGAAAGATTTGTTTGCGACAGCAATTGGGGATATTCATTAAACATGTATTCCAATTCCTTTTTAAGTGGAAATTGGAGATTTTGAGCTTTCTTGTGTTCCAGTTTATCAAATAAGTACTCAAATGCTACAATTTGTTCGACAAATCGCTGAGGCGTGAACATGGAGTCGAAATTCCCTAAATGACCAAGTGGAATACTCTGTGTTATTTTGTTGCCAGAATCTAATGCTATATTATTTAAGAGCTTGGGAATGTATTTCATAATATCAAATTCGTAGAATAAGCCGTTATACCTATCAACGGCATCTTCCGAAATGAAGGGACAGTAGAACCACCCGACACTTACTTCTTTGCGATAAAGCGTGATACGTTTGAACAAGATGTCTGTGTGTGATGTCATGAACATTGCAAGCCGACAAAGAACTGTTGCAATATCATAGCACTCTTGGATTTCATTTGTGTGTAACGGCAGAATCAATTCCCCTTTTCTGGAGAAATCTTCCAAAAGACCAAGGCGATGATTGTGACCGATTTGGAAAATCAATTCGTATTTTTGTTTGTTCATATCAAACGGAATTGTATACACTTTTTTAGGTTCTAAAGCCAAGTTGATTCCAGATCGCACCATTTCAATGTATTTATGTTCGTATCCAAAAACTGCATCAAGAGACGGCGACTGAATACCTATGCGGTCATAGGTTTCGTCTTTGTTAAATGTATAAACAATATAGCAACGCAAATAGCAAGTACTTCCCATAGAATTTTCGACGAGAAAGGTTGCTTTCCTACCATGAGGCCCAATATCAAAACATAGCCCCTGCAGAATATAGTTTTCTTTAAAATTATACTCCTTACAAAATATTTCCAATAATGAGTCATCTGTAAACAAATCCATACGGTAATTTTCAATTACAAAAGGAATCTTTCCAGTTCTGAAAAAAATAAAACCCTTGACCATCATTTCACCTCTTTATGAGATGCGTTCTCAATTTCTATTGGACATCATTTGTGTTCAAAAATTAAGAATACGCAAAGTTTCACAATTTTGACAGGGAATTATATTTTATTATGCACGAAATCCTTCGCATATTCAACCCATATCACAGAATTGTGTTGTTTTCGCTGTATCTGTAAACATCTTTGAGTTGCCTCCTGATGAAATTGAAGAGACTGCTCATTAAGGTTATTATTGCTGGTGCAAAAAGACATATCTTCAATAATTTGACGTTTTCCGCAAATTATGGTATCATACTAATGTAAGTGATTTATGTGTCCTGCAAAGCAATTTGCACTGACACACGTTGTTATTTTTGTACTTTGTGCCTGCAATGCCGTTGACCGTCTGGTCTGCGCATTGCGGGCATTTTTTATCTGCCGGGGGACACCCCGCATAAAGCGAGAATGATTTTTATGCTGCTATTGGCAGCGAAGAAAAGTTGTTCTCGCTTTTTATTTTGGTTTGGCGCCGCCCGGCGTTAAAAATAAAAATGCAAGAAAGGCGAGATCACAATGATGGACGAACTCAAACAGCAATTTTATGAGGTTATGCACAAGTATCAGAAGCCGTTTTCGGAGGAAGGTGTCACAGCAAACCTTACACAATGGAATGAACAGAAACAGGGACTTTTGCAGCTTCTGCGCAGGCATCCGCTATGGAATGAGAAAGAACTGGCAATCGTGTTCCGCGTGGAGGAACGCCGAGAAATCGACCGTATCACAGTGGACGAAACGCGCGCCGCCATCCTTGAACTTGGCCGCAGGGCCTGCACGGATGATACGATGTACGAGAACTTTGAAACAGCCCTGCGCGCAGCAACCGCAGACTATGCCAGGATACCAAACGAGTACCGCTTGGACACGATTCGGCAGTACGGCGGTATCAAGTGCGCACCGGGGCAAAAGGCAAGCCGTATCATCAATCGGCTCTGCTTGAAATTTCACCTCGACCAAATCGAGGAAGAAGCGGAGGCAGGTGAGCCGGACAACCGTTATATGCGTACAGTAAAGCCATACAACGCGCAGTTTGCGCGGCTGGCAGATGCTCTGAACCCGGCGCATATCGAAAAAACCGCAGTGCTGTCTATCCACCCCTGCGATTTTCTCGAAATGTCTAACCGCGACAACACTTGGAGTTCCTGCCATTGCTTAGAAAGGGGCAGCTATCACGGCGGCTGTCAGTCCTATATGGGCGATGCTGTCAGTATGATTTTCTTCACGGTCAGTGATGAGTACACGCAGGACTTCCATACAGCACCGCGCATCACGCGAGAAATTTTCTGCTATAAGGACAATGTTTTGCTGCAATCGCGTCTGTACCCTACGGATTTGGAAGACCAGAAAACCCTGTATCGCAGCATCGTCCAGCAGGCAATCGCTATGTGCCTTGACAAGCCGAACCTGTGGTCAATCAAGCGTGGAAAAGAAACCGAACCTTACTGCGAATCTGCGGCGGACAGCAACCACTATCCTGACTATGCGTATGGGTATGCAGTTGCCTCTCTGCTGAAAGGGGAGATCGGCTATAGCAAAATGACGATTGGTTCCGTGGCTCGATGTGTTTGCTGCGGTGGAGAACAGAAGAACCATCGTTCCATACGCTGTGCAGAGTGCGGCAATATGTATGTCTGCAAGGGCTGCGGCAAAACGGTGCATGGATATGGGCGCTATATTGATGAGCACTTTTATTGCAATGAGTGCAGCTATGAATGTACGGTTTGCAAAGAGAAGTTTATCGGTATGCCGCGTATCGGAATTGCCCGTTCCGGTGAGCAGCGTGGAATTTGCCCCGCCTGCTACGAGCAGGTGATAAGCGTATGCAGAAATTGCACAATCCATAGCGACTGCCTTTCCATCGGTGCCAATCGTTTCTGTCCGAATCAGATGAACGGCCTTGCCGCATAAAGGAGGAATCCATGCAAGAATTGACGTTTGAAACCATTCTGCGTCTGCCGCAGATGGACTTAAAAAAAACATTGAAAGCCGAGCTGAAAAGCAGGGGCTGCCCTGTCACCGATAAGCCCGGCTACCTGTATGCCGAGGGAACAATCCCCGTCCTGCTGGCGGCCCACATGGACACGGTTCACCGCCAGCCTGTCGAGCAGATATGCTACTCGGCAGACGGGGCGGTAGCTATGTCGCCGCAGGGTATCGGCGGTGATGACCGTTGCGGTGTCTGGATGATTTTGCAGATCCTGCGTACAGCAAAATGTCATGTGCTGTTCTGTGAGGACGAGGAAGTCGGCTGTGTAGGTGCAAAGAAATTCACAAGAGGTTCTTTGCGGCCGCAGGTAAACTACATCGTAGAGCTTGACCGCCGGGGTAGCAATGATGCTGTGTTTTACCGCTGCGATAACCCGGAGTTTGAGGACTTCATCACCTCGTTCGGATTTGAAACAGCGGGTGGTTCACGCAGTGATATATCCTACATTGCGCCGTATCTGGAAACAGCTGCGGTCAATATCAGCTGCGGCTATTATTGCGAACACCAACGGCATGAGTACATCCGCTTAGAGGAGATGGAACTGAATGCCGCCCGTGTGGCACAGATGGTAACGCAACAGACAGAACACTTTGAATATAGGGAACAGCAGGATAGCTTCTTCGGCGGGCGAACATACCAGTATTCTATGTGGGATACTGCTTCTGAGTGTCAAACCTACAAATGGCTTTCACCGCTGCCGAAAGAAGCAAAAATCAAGCTGGGAACGGCAGAACTTATCATGCCTCATGCCAAGATTGACCGGCAGGGGAAGATACATCGATATGTTCCCAAATTGAAAGCAGCCGTCCTGACAGAAAACGCCATAGCGGTGATGCCGGACGGTAAGAAAGCAAGATATGATTCCAAAGAGGCAAAGTGCCAGAAAGTGATGCCCCTGTCAAGGGCATTGGAAATACTGGGATGTAAGTAAACAAAAGGTCCTCTTTCGCTGTGAAAGAGGACCTTTTGTGAAGTGGTGCAAATATATAACTTGGTTAGAGTTCGGTGCAGTATCTTGCCAATCATGCAAAGCGGATGTAAAATTTATGGCGACCCGTTGTGCAAATGCAGAAAGCTATGGTATGCTAACTATATAAAGTGTACAGGAAATAATCAGAGCGCGAGAGGGTCATAATGATGGAGAACAAATCGGATAAAGGCGGCTTCTGGAGACGACAATCTTTTCTTTTGCCTCCATTGACTGCGGCGGTGGTTTTGCTGTGCCAGCAGATGGCTTCTTCCAATCCATCCGGCGTGGTCACGGTGAACATTTTGCTGTTGGTACTGAATTTCTTCAGCTATGTGGGGCTTTTGCGTGGGGAAAAAAGCACAGAAAAATCCGTGGCGATCGCCGCGGCAGGTTTTATTACACTGATGGCATTTGTGTTCAATACCTGCGTAGCCGGAATTCCCACTCCTTTGAGCGATACGGGAATCTTTATGAACAGTCTCTGCGGTATGTGGGTACTGGTAGCAGTTGTTCAAGGAATTTCGCTGTTGATACAGGCAGTGTTGCAACCAACGGTTGAGCAAGAGACCGGAGCAAGCGAAACCAATGTTTGGAATCGCCTACAAAAAGTAGGGGGACAGCTAAAACCAAAAGCCACAAACTCGCAGGAAATAATTTTGCTGCTGCTGCGCCTTGCCACAGTATTGTTGGCAATCGTTTCCTGGTGGAGTACCGCACAGGGGATGCGGGACTATGTGTTTTCACAGGCGTGGCAGGCAAATCTTGCCTCGTTTGCCATACAAAGCATCCTGCTGGGACTGAACTTTTACCTGCCGACCTTCTGGCGCTGGATACATAGTCCGCGCGGAAAAATCTGCGTGCTGGCGCTCAGCGGCGTGGTCTTGTTCTGCTCCTCGTGGTTCAGCTATGTTTTTATCGTTGGCACGGTCTATGAAAAAAGCTGGCAGACCGAAAGCCGCCTGTTGGTTCAGTCGGTGTACCGAAATGAACTGTACAAAGCGGATGAATTTGTACAAATCAGCAGCGACGCCCTGCGGGAAACGCTGGGCGACGAGGTGGCGGCTCTGTACACTGCCAGCAAGACCGCCGATACCGAAACAACACAGAGTCCTTCCGGCTTGGATCTGACAGCGGACAAGGCAAGCTACGCCGATAATGCGGACTTTGCGGCAAAAAATGAAATTGCTTCGGCAATCCAAGCGATGCAGACCGCCACGCAGGAGGAAACATCCTCTGGCGTGCGCGAACAGGCTGCCGCAGCCCTGACACAACTTACCGAACAGGTGGAAACCCGCATCGGACAGCTGACGCAGCAGATAAGCCAGACGCAGGACGCCTTGACGGCAGCAGCAGATGCGCAAACCAGCGCAGCAAGTGCGTTGCGAAATGCGCCGTATGGAAGTAATACTAACGCTTTGCAGAGTGCCTATAACAGTGCGGCATCCCGATTGAGTAACTTGCAGGATACGGTAAATCAGCAACAACAGGACTTACAGGATTATCAGCAGGCGCAGGGAATCCTGCAACGATACGCAGGTGTGCTGGGAATTGCCGGAAATGCAGCCTCTGTGCAGACAGGTCAGGCGCTGCGTAGTATCCAAAGTGCGCTGCTCCAGACGAATGTGGATACGGAAGCTATTGAACAGCAGGCACGCACTGTGTTTGAACAGCTGCAAGCCGCACAGGACAGTGGATCGGATGCGGATTTTCAGACATTATTGAATGATATGGACAGTTTTATCCACAAGGTGCAGGATTACGCAGTCCTGAAATCATCAGGTGACGCGCTGCAAAACCAGATTGACAGCATGACGGCAGATACTGCACAGGATACGGAAAACTGGGAGCCTCTATGGACAGAGAAAATTGAGCGTCTGAAGGCAACAATCAGTGGTCTGCCTGTCAGTGACAGCGGGCAGGAGTATGACCGTGCAGATGCCCTTGATAAGTTGGACGATGCACAGCGCCTCTATATTTCAGAGCATAACCCTGTTGATCAGGCACTGATTTATCTGGGAAGCCCATATTGGCAGCTGGCAGCATTTTCTCTTGTATTGGCGTTCTTCTTGGATATTGCCGCCTTTATTACCGGGCTTGTCATTGATGTGGCAGATCGGCGTAAAATGTTGGAAAAATGAAGAAAACCACATAGGTTAAAAAGACAGCCTCTTCCGCTGATGTGATTTCAGCAGAAGGGGCTATTACTTTATGCTCACGCGTGACGTGGCAAAGTAGCTTGCAAAATGGGTTTGTAAATTTTGGCTAAAAGTTCACCGAAATGTAACATTCTGTTGTACAATAGGGATTATAAAGGGGGATTGTAGAATGAATCCGATTTTGATTGTGGACGATGAAGCCGCCATTGCCATGCTGGTGCGGCGCATCCTGACGGAGGCGGGCTACCGCTGTCAGGCCGTGACCGACAGCCGCGCGGCGGCAAATCTGCTGGAAAAGAACCGCTATGATCTGGTGCTGCTCGATGTGATGATGCCCCATCTGGACGGGTACGATTTGCTGGCGTACCTGCGGCCCACGGGCACGCCCTGCATCTTCATCACGGCGAAGGACGCTGTGGCTGAGCGGGTGCGCGGGCTGAACAGCGGCGCGGATGATTACATCGTCAAGCCGTTTGCCCCTACCGAGCTTGTGGCCCGGGTGGAAAGCGTGCTGCGGCGCGCCGGGCGCAGCACCGCCGTCTATACGATGTGGGAGTATACGGTGGACGCTGCGGCCTGCCGTGTGCTGCGCGGTGAGGAGGAAATGCACCTGACCCGCAAGGAATATGACTTACTTCTCTTGTTTTTGCGCAACCGCGGCCGGGCGCTGTACCGGGATTATCTGTACGAAACCGTTTGGGGCGATGACGGCACGGACTGTGACACCCGCACGCTTGACACCCACATTGCCCGCCTGCGCCGCAAGCTGAACCTTGGCGACCGCCTGCACAGCGTGCGGCAAATCGGGTATATGCTGGAAAAGGAATAAATGTAACCCGCCCGTGACAAAGCTGTAACCAACCGGAAACAATCCTGCACTATGCTGGGGGTACAACAAACAAAGGGGGATAACCACGATGAAACACACCGCAAGGCTGACCGCCTGTCTGCTGGCGCTGGCACTGACGGCCTGCACGGCCGCGCCGCAGGATGTGCCTGCAGGCACAACCACCGAGACAGCCGCCGCGCCCGTACAGACTGCAGAGCCCACCACAGAAACACCCGCCGTGCAGGGCACGCTTACGCCCATTTACACGACATGGGGCGCGGCGGTGGGCCAAGATGCCGTCTATAGCGCGATGAACATTGACGATGCCGGACAATACTTCGCAACAACGATTGATTTTTCCACGGGCGAGCAGCGCATCCTCTGCAAAAAGCTCGGCTGCAGCCATGCGGATGAAAGCTGCCCGGCCTACATGACGGCCATCCGTAACGGCTGCGTGCCGCAAGCCATGCTGCTGCCCGTGGGCGACCGGCTCTATTGGCTTGTGGATGGCCGCCACAATGAGAGTGACAGCGCCTATCTTGATGTGAGCAATCCGGACGGCAGTGACCGCCGCCGTGTGGCCGAGGGTGATGACCTGCCCGATTTGACCAATGCCTATGTCTGGTACACGGATGGCACAGCACTGTATACATTTGTACGCGGCTATGACAAATATTCCGTATTGCGTCTGGATGAGGGCGGTGCGGCGTGCTTCTTTATCCGCAGCATACCGGACGGCGAGGACTATTTCGCCGTAGGCTGCTGGCAGGACAAAATCGTTTTGCAGCACAGTGGAGGTTATCTGCAGCAGCCCTTGAACCCGGCCGGAGAGGCTGCCACGGATGAGGAGCTGCGCGCATGGCTGGCCGCCGACGAACAGGCGCGGAACGCGCAGACGAAAAACCTCTGTCTGCTGGATACGGCGGGCGGAATGACCGACACCGACATGACATGGGGCGGTGATGCGGGCAATGTCCAGCTTGTCCACAACGGTGCAGCCTATGTGCTGAACGAATCCGGGCTGGTGACAAAATTCGACCTGACTGCGGGCACAGCCCAGACCCGACAGCTTGACCTGCAGGGAACACAGATATTATACGGTGTCGTGGAAGGCGCAAGGCTGGACGGCTGGATCCCTGTGACGGTGCTCGATGACAGCGAGGGCCTGCTGAACCCTGAGACCGGCGTCTACACCCCGCTGCCGACCACATGGCTCAAGGATCAGGCGGTGGAGCGCAGCCCGTTTATTGTGGCGGCCAGCGATACGATGCTGCTTGTGAAATACGGCGAGATCTACTACACGACAAATGACATCGGCACGGACGGCGCACCCTACAGCTTTACCACCTGCCGCGGGGAGTATGGGATTATTTCGGCAGCAGACTATCTGGCGGGCAGCCAGGATTGGGTGCAGGTGACGCTGCAGGGCCGCGATCTGGTATGAGGAAACAGCAATGAAATTTGCAACCAAGCTATCTCTGGGCTGCATTGCGCTGCTGTCCTGCGCGCTGGGCGCGGCAGGGCTGCTGCTGACCGGACAGAGCTTTTCCGGCAGTCTGGCCAGCACCCGCACGGCCCTGCAGGCCCAGCAGGAAAAGGAAAAGTACGCGCTGGAACGCATCATCTTTCAAGCCACAGACAGCGCTCAGTTTGAAAATTACATTTTGGCGTCTGCTGCCCAGCAGTATGCCGAGCAGACAGCCGATGCGGGCAGCAGCATGGCACTCTGGCTGGACGGTGCATATGCGCTTTACTCCGGCCTGCCTGCGGCTCTGCCGCGCACCGCGCTGAAGCAGGCCCTGACGGACGGCGAAAACGCCTGGCAGCTGACCCGGACGGACGGGCGGTGGTATCTGCTGCTGACCCAGCCGATGGATCTGCCCGGCGTGCGGGCCGATATGCTCTGCGCCTACGATGTGAGCGCGGTGTTCGCCACCCGTGACGCCCAACTGCGGGTGTGGCTGGCGGCCTCGGCGGCGCTGCTGGTATTGGGCGGCGGTGCGGCAGTGCTGTTCAGCCGCCGCGTGACCCTCCCGCTGACTGCGCTGCAGACGGCCAGCGAGAAAATTGCCGATGGGGAGTACACCCAGCGCACGCAGGTTAAGACCGATGATGAAATCGGCGCGCTGAGCCGCAGCTTTGATGCGATGGCCGCAGCGGTGGAAGAAAAAATCAGCGAATTATCAAGGACTACGCAGAGCCAGCAGGACTTTATTGCGGCGTTTACGCATGAAGTCAAGACCCCGATGACCGCGATGCTCGGCTATGCCGACCTGATGCGTGCCCGGCCCGATGACGCCGAGACCCAGCGGGAGGCAGCGGGCTACATTTACCACGAGACCCAGCGGCTGGAGAACCTGAGCCGCAGTCTGCTGGCCCTGATGGGGCTGGATCAGGCCGGGGCGCTGGAGCCGGTGCCCTGCCAGGATGCCGGGCTTTTGCTGCAGACCGTGCGCAGCCTGCCGCAGAGCAGCACGCCCGTGCCGCGGGTCATCAGCGCGGGGTGCGTGGTGCGGGTAGACCGCAGCCTGTGGGTGGATATGCTGCGCAACCTGACCCTCAACGCCCAGCGCGCCTGTCAGGGCATCGAGGGTGCGGCCATCACTCTGCGGTGTGAGCGCCGCGCCGGGCAGGCGGTTTTCACCGTGACGGATACGGGCTGCGGCATACCCGCCGCCGATCTGCCCCGCGTGACCGAGGCATTTTACATGGTGGACAAGTCCCGCAGCCGGGCCGCAGGCGGCAGCGGCATCGGGCTGGCGCTCTGTGCCCGCATTGCCGGGGCACACGGATCAAAGCTGGAAATCACCAGCACCGAGCATGTCGGTACGACCGTGACCATCGCCGTGCCGGAGGTACTGCCGAGCGAAGGGGAGGCTGACAATGACACGAAAAGCTGATACGCTGCGCCCCTTCCTGCGGTGCGCCGCTGTGGTGCTGTGCAGTCTGGCGCTGCCGCTGGCGGTGTTCGCCCTGTGGGATCGCGCGCTGCTGGCAGCGCCCCACACCCGCACGGACGGGGAGCGCTTTTCGGCAACCGGACGGGCCAACGCCACGGCCTGCACCCTCTACGCCGCCGAGCATGTGACGAAGGTGCCGCTCGGCAGCAACAGCCTCTGGGACGGCGGCTGGACGGCGGGCACGATGGACGGCAGTGCGCTGGCCCGCGCCCGCCGGACGCTGCGCGCCCTGCACGAGGCCGGGCTGCTGTGCGATGACAGCTATGCCGCCGCGCTCTCGGTCTGCCTTCTGGACTACGGCAGCTGGGAGCTGTACACCGCGCCCTGCGGCCTGACGCAGCTGGTGCGCCGCCCGGAAGAGATTTACACAGGCGCCGATACCGAGCATGTGTATATCCAGCTGATTCTTTCCGGTGACGATGCACCGCTGTATTTTAACTACCAGAACGATCCGGGGCAGGGCGATACGCTGGTCGATGACGCCGTGGCGCAGTATTGCGCCCTACTGGGGCTGGACGAGTTTTGCGACTGGCAGTACCCGGACTGGGGCACAGCCGTGCGGGATTTCGGCGCAGCCGGCTACAGTGAGACCGCGCAGGTCTACGCCGTGGCGAACGCCAGCGGGTACAGCGTGACGCTCTCCGCCGCCAGCATGACGCCGCAGACCTTTGCAGCACTGAACACGCAATACGGGGAGGAAACCTCATGAAGAAATATCTTGCTATCACTGCCGCGCTGGCGCTGGTCTTGACTGCCTGCGGCCATGCCGCGCCGGACAGCACACCGACACTGACCGCAGCCACGGAAACAACGCAAGCCACGGCGGCCCCCGCCGAACCGCCGCAGGGCATCGGCAGCGGGGCATTGCGGATGCTGACCGCCGCCGCAGACGGTGTGTATTACCAGGCGTTCAACGATTGGGAAATCAACTACACCGACACGATGGGCCGCGCGCTGGTCTATGCCATCGACGAGCAGACCGGAGACGCCCGCCCCGTTTGCAGCCTGCCCGGCTGTGCCCACGACAGCGCCGCCTGCCCCGCGTGGAGCGACGGCAACGTGACGCTCTGCTACGGCGACGGGGACGAAGTCTACCTGCTTTTGTTCTATTATAACGACGAGACCAGCTATTACCGCTGGGAGCGCATCAGCGCCGACCACACCCAGCGCACCGTGCTGGCAACCATTGAGCCGGGCCAGTCCGTCGTGGGCCGCGGCGTGGCTGTGGACGATGTGAACCTCTATTACAGCCTGCTGGACGAGGATAACCGCCATCAGACGCTGTGGGCTGTGGATACAGCAGGCGGCCAGATGCAAAGAATCTACACATGGGACGACCTGGCAGACGGAACAGGGGAGTACTGCCCCGAAATGTACATGCTATTGGAAGTCAGTGGCCGGCAGATGACCTTTGCCAAGATGGTACAGACGAACGACGCCCTGACGAAGGCCATGCAGGTTTGCGCCGTGAACCTAACTGACGGCAGCATCACGCCGCGCCAGCGCTATGAGCGCGATACGGGCAATGTGCTGGTGCAGGGCGACGGCATGGAAAAGCGCAATCTAATCAGCTACCGCAATGACTACCACATCCTGACCGAGGGCAGCCGTGGCGGCCTGGCAAACTGCAACTACCAGAGCGGGGAAGTCGGCTTTGTGGACGCGGCGGTGGATACCCTGACCCCTGTGGCCGACGGCTTTCCCACCACCCGCGACGGGTGGGAGTGCTACTACTCCCTGTCCGGCTTTGCCGACGGCTGGCTGGTGTGGGTGGACGAGTGCGGCTGCGATGAAGACGGCAACGGCACGGGCGAAAACACGACCCGCCAGTATTTCTGCCGCGACGGCGTGAAAACCGAGCTGACCCAGCAGCGCTATGTGCCTGGCAAGGACGTGCGGAATATCCGCATCCTGGACGCTCAGCAGGGCCGCGTGCTGGCCGCCTACGACACCAAAACCGGCACGGTACACGACGTGGACAAGGACGGCACGACCTACACCCGGCCGATGAACTGGGACATCTACGGCGTCATAGCGCTGGACGACCTGCTGGCAGGCAGTACAGACTTTACGCCGCTGAACTTTGCAGAATGACAAAAAAATATGATCGGGTACAATTTGTTGCTTACTAGGACGGGAACTCACTGCACCTGTCAAAATGCCATCGCTCTGGAAAGCCAATATTGGCAGTTTGCGATATCCTCTATTATACTGGCATTCTTCTTGAATATTGCTACGTTCATTACCGACATTGTCCTTGATGCGGCAGATTGGCGCAAAATGTCGACAAGATGAAGAAGAGCATATAAGAGGTTAGAAATACCGATAAATCATAATAACAGCCCCCTCCGCTGATGCAATCTCAGCAGAAGGGGCTATTACTTTAATTATATTGAATTTTCCCCGGCGGGTCACAAATTACCGATTCCAGATGTTGTTTTCAAGATCGACAAGCCGCTTTTTATACTCGGCCATCCGCTGGTCGGCTTTGCCGTCGTCATCGGGAAAGCTGACGAGGTAGCCTGTGTCCGTGTCATGGAAGCCAATTTCCCCGGTGAGGCCGCATATATCGGAAACTTTTAGCAAGGTATGAAAATCATACTGCATAGCACTGATTTCAAGCGTTTTGTTCATGGAGGACTCCTGTGCTTTTACTTACTTTGCCCATTATAGCGTACCCGCCGGGGAAATGCAAACAAATAAATAATGCGCATCATTGCGTATAAGAAAAAATAATGCGTAAATTTGTTGGGAAATGACGTATTCAAAACGTATAAGGTAAATATAAGCATTGAAGGGAGTTGATGTTATGCTTATTGCTATTGACCACGGCAACAAACAGGTCAAAACCGTCCACGGAAACGCTATTGTTTCCGGTGTACAGAAAAGCAAAACCAGACCTTACGGCAGGGATGTACTGAAATACAGCGGCAGTTTTTATACACTGTCCGCGCAGCGCATCCCTTATCAGAAAGACAAAACCACCGATGAGCGTTTCTTTATCCTGTCGTTGTTTGCCATTGCGGAGGAAATTGAAGCGCAGGGCGCTTATACCTCCGGGCTGATGCCCATTGATCTTGCCATCGGTCTGCCGCCCGCACACTTCGGCGCACAGAACAAAGCGTTCGTGCGCTACTTCAAGCGCAAGGAACCGATCTACTTCTCCTACCGTGACAAGCTGTACAGCATTCTGATCCGCAATGTGCAGTGCTATCCGCAGGCGTTTGCAGCGGCGGCCATGATGTTGGGCGAGCTGGCAACGGTGCCGCGTGCGCTGATTCTGGACGTGGGCGGCTTCACGGCGGACTATCTGCTGCTGAAGAATGGCCGCGCCGACCTGTCCACCTGTGATTCACTGGAAAATGGCGTGATTTTGCTGTATAACCGCATCCGCTCTAAAGCCAGCTCTGATTTGGACATTCTGTTGGAGGAAACCGATGTAGATGCCATTCTCTTGCAGGGGCAGGGGAGCAGCTACGGGGAAGAAGTCGCCGCGCTGGTAGAATATCAGGCGCAGGAGTTTGTCAACGATATGTTGGGGGCGCTGCGCGAGCGCCAGCTCGATCTGCGCACAGGGCGTGTGATCTTCGTGGGCGGCGGGGCCTGCCTGCTGCGGCGGCAAATCGAGGCATCCGGCAAGGTGGCGCACCCCGTCTTTGTGGAGGACGTGAACGCGAACGCCAAGGGCTTTGAGTATCTTTACCGTTGCACAGTGACAGGGGCGTGATAAAACATGAAGGTGAAAAAGGACCGGGGACGCTTTACGGTTCGCTTTGACATGGAAAATCAAGACCATGTGCGCGCTGTAGAATACTTGGAACGGCAGCGCGACAGGGGCAAGGCACAGTACCTTGCCGATGCAATTCTGTGTTATGAAAAGGCAGAGACGAATTCTTTCCCGCAGGCAGACCGCGCCTTGATTGAGCAAATCGTGCAGGAATACTTAGAAAAGCAGAGCATGGGGCGTACCCGGGATTTGCAGAAAGAGGAGTCTCCTATATCTTCGCCGCCAATAGATTTAATAGCCAGTGCTTTGGCCGATTTTAGAGGGTAAAGCACTATACAGAAAAGGGCTTCTGCCAGCAGATGCGGAAGCCCTTTTTGAGAAGGAGAATAGTGAATATCAGTTTTTCATTTCGGCGCGGATCTTATCGTTGGCCTCCTCGACCTTCATGCGGGAGAGGATAAAGGTAATGATGGCGTCCAGCACAAAGGGAATTACGAGGTACATGAGTTTCAGCATATTGATGCAGGATTCCGGCTGCACGGCCAGCGCCTTATCATAGTGACTGAACGCCAGCAGCCAGCCGGTGATGGCAGTGCCGAGGCCGCCGCCCAGCTTGACACCGAGCGAGGTGCAGGAATACATCGTGCCGTCCACGCGCTTGTGCTTCGTCAGCCAAGTGTACTCGGAGCAGGAGGCAATAACAGCGTTCATGTCGCCCTACCACGGGCCCTGCCACGGGCTCTGACCCAGTGCAGCAATAGCCGTGAAGAGGAGCATCATCTTGACATCGCCGGAACCCGTATAACCAGCCACAGCAACCAGCGCACGGGCTACGGTAGCAAGGGCATAGCTGCCGACGTTCAGCTTGTACATACCGTGCATCTTGGCAACGAGGGTCGGGGTAAAGAGCAGTGCGATGATCAAAGGAATGTTGATGGCCCAAGAGAACACGCCGAACAGGTTCTTGTCGCCAAGGATATGAGCAGTGTAGTAGGTATCCATACTGATCATGGCACCATAGATCTGCTGCAAAATGTAGGTGACGCAGATCATCAGGTAGTATTTGTTGGAGACCAGCAGCTTGGCAGCTTCGACAAGACCGTACTTCTCGTCTTTCTCGATTTCGGCTTTATCCGTGGTATCGACAAACTCTTCCTCCGGCAACTCCTTGACGGAGAAAACAGAGAGCGTGTTGACGATCAGACCGATAATGGCATAGACGATAGCCACGGTGCGCCATGCTTCGGCAGTGTCGCCCAGTGCAGAGACAGCCAGCAGTGTGAAAGACTGAATGGCAAGGCTGGTGGCGAATGCGAACATGAAGCGGTAGGAACCCATCTCGACTCGCTCGGCGCTGTTCTTGGTGACAAGGGAAGTCAAGGCAGAGTAGGCGATGTTGTTGGCCGTGTAGAACACAGCGTTCAGCAGGGAATAACAGATAAAGAACCATGCGTACTTGGCAAACTCGCTCATGCCCATGGGGATGGCGAAGATGCCGACCAGCGTGATGGCGCAGCCGATGTAGCCGTAGAGCATCCACGGGCGAGCCTTGCCCAGCTTGGAGTGCGTCTTGTCGATCATCGAGCCAAAGAAGATGTCGGTAATGCCGTCAAACAGCTTGGACACAGCGATCAGCGTGCCGACGATGCCGGGATTCAGGCCGACGGTGTCGGTCAGGTAAATCATAACGAACGAGGAGAGGAACGCATAGACCACGTTGCCTGCAACATCGCCGGAGCCGTATCCGATTTTGTTATACCATTTTAAATAGCGTCTTTCCGTATTTTCAGTCATATTATTTCTCGATTCTTTTGTAGTAATTAGGTTTGTAGAGGTTATGCTTTTTCAGGAATCAAACGGATGCTGAAATCAAAGGAAGCATCGTCAAGGCGGTATTGCTCCGCCAGACGCGGCCCGCAGCTGGCAGAGCCGATGCCGTTCTGTGCATAGTCAAGGCAGAGAACGGTGCTGTCACAGGGATGCAGTTCATAGTTGTGCGCCTTTTCAGTCAACTCTTCCTGCGTGTAGTGCGAGGCGTTGAAGCAGAACGGCTTTGCACCGACAGCGGTAAGCTTTATGCCCGCGCTATCCAGCTGGACATAATCGCAATCATAGTGACTGCCGTTCTCCTGCGGGCGAATGTAGTCCTCGTGCTGCTGCCAGATGGTGGAACTGAAGTAGTCGTGGCTGGCAGCATGGTGCTTGTCGCAGTAGCTTTCCATCGGCCCCATGCCGAAGTAACTGATGCGGGCCATTTCTTTTGGCAGGAACAGGCGCAGGCCAAAGCGCGGCAGTTCGGGGAATACCGTGTTGCGCTCAGCGTGCAGTGCCAGCGTTACTGCACCGCTGTTGGAAACCGTCCAGCAGACATCCAAATCAAGGAATTTCTGCAAGCTGATCGGCGCAATGCCGACTTTGGCTCGCAGGGTCACACCGCTGTCCGTCACCTGATACTCGGTGCGGTAGGCGTTGGTCATACAGTGGTCATAGCGGGCAGCCAGCCAATCCAGCTTCAGCTTGCGGTCATTGTCCGTAGGAGCACGCCAGATGTTGAACTCCATTTCCTTGTCCAACAGGACTGCATCCTCGTACTGCATCGCGGCGAACAGACCCGTCAGCTTATTAAAGTTGTAGGTGAAGTTCTTGCCGCACAGCGTCAAATGGCGGTCCGTCTCCTGAACAGTGATTGTGCTGTTGGAAGGAGCATCACTCCACATAGCCAAGGTTTTCTGGTTGCGGCTGTCTTCGTTTTCCAGCAGGATTTCATCAAAACCCAGGAGATGACCTTCCGAACGCAAGGACAGGTCTTTATCGCAATGGTAGAAGATTTTCAGGAAACACTTGCCTTTATCAGGAATATGGACGGCCAACGGCAAGGCGTTTTCGCTGTGCGGCGGCAGGGTGAAACCGTCAGGGTAGGGGATGAAGCCGTTGTCGATGACCTCGCCGTCGCAACTTACCTGATAGGTTAGTGCGGCATACTCGGTCAAATCAACAAAGTCCATGTAGTTGTGCAGCGTGAGCATGCCGGATTCCCGGTCGTACTTCACAACACGCGCCGGGCGATAGACATTCTTAAACTCCAACAGCCCGGTGTGCGGGCGGCGGTCGGGGTAGACCAGACCGTCCATGCAGAAGTTGCCGTCATGCGGCCACTCATTGTGGTCGCCGCCGTAATAATAGATGCCGCGGCCGTCGGGCATCTTCCCTTTATAAATACTGTGGTCGCACCATTCCCACAGGAAACCGCCGACCAAGCCGTCATGGCTCTGAATGAACTGGAAGTAATCCTCCAAATCGCCGGGGCCGTTGCCCATGCAGTGGCTGTACTCGCACATGATATAGGGTTTGTCCGGTTCGTTGTCCAGATATTCCTGAATGCTTTCGAGAGAAGGGTACATATTGCTGAACATATCAATGTTCGAGAAATCGTATGTACGGTTCTTGCTGCGGTACTGGGCGCTCTCGTAGTGGGTCAGGCGGCGGGGGTCAAAACTCTTTGTCCATGCCAGCGCTTCCTCGAACGTGCAGCCGTAGGCGCTCTCGTTGCCCATCGACCAGATGATGACGCAGGGACGGTTCTTGTCACGCTCCACGCAGCGGCGGGTGCGGTCTACGGTGGCCTCGGTGAACTCCGGGTTGTCTGCGATGGGCTTGTTCCAGTTTTCAACGTGGTTGGGCCAGCTTTCGTTGCCCTCGCAATAGTATTCGGACGCACCGTGGCTCTCGTTGTCGGCTTCATCAATGACAAAGAAGCCGTACTGGTCGCAGAGCTGATAGAAGTAAGGCACATCCGGGTAATGGCTGGTGCGGATGGCATTAAAGTTATGCTTTTTAATCATGAGCAGGTCTTTTTTCGTCTGCTCAAAGCCAACGGCATAGCCGGTGACCGGGTCGGATTCGTGGCGGTTCACACCGTGGAACTTGATGGACTGGCCGTTGACATAAATCTGATTGTTGGCAACGTGAACCTCGCGGATGCCCACACGGTCCGTAATGGTCTCGTTGGGTGTGTCCAACACAAGGGTATATAAGCAGGGCTGTTCTGCATTCCAGAGTGTCGGGTCAACAATGGTGATTTCTGCATGATAGGGGAATGCCGCATCATCCGGTGCTTCCACGGGCGTTACGCTGCCGACCATCGTGCCGGCTGCATCGTAGAGGGTGATGCGGGTGGCAACGGCGGAATCGTAGTAACGCAGGCGGACAGCAACCTCTGCGGTGCTGCCGTGGATGTCGGTGGTAATGAAATAGTCCTCGATGCACTGTTCCGGCCGGTGCAGCAGGTAGACATCACGGAAAATGCCGTTCATGCGGAACATATCCTGATCTTCCATGTAGCTGCCATCGCACCATTTCAGCACGAGGACCGCCAGATGGTTGGTGCCGTCCTGCAAAAACTTCGTTACATCGAACTCACTTGTGGAATGGGCGACCTGACTGTACCCGACAAACTGACCGTTGAGCCAGACGTAGAAGCAGGAGGCAACGCCCTCAAAATTCAGAAATGCACGCGGGGCGGTGGCATCTTTTTGGTAAGTGAAGTCGCAGAGGTAAGCGCCGCAGGGATTCTCTTTGGGAACATACGGCGGATCAGCGGGAAATGGATAGCGGATGTTGGTGTACTGGTGGTGGTCGTAGCCGTGGTTCTGCCACACGCTGGGGACCGGGATGCTGTCAAAAGCGGAGGCATCATAGCCGACCTCATAGAAAGCATCCTGCAAGTCATAAATGCTGGCGTAGTACCGAAACCTCCAGCTTCCGTTCAAAAGCTGGAAGCGATCCGAGGTCTCGCGGTGCTCGACTAAAGTATCGCTGCGCTGGGATGCAGGAATGTAATAGGCACGATTCGGCATGGTACCCACATGCAGTGTGTGCGGGTCCTCGTAATAGCATGGGATTATCATCTGTTTTCCTCCTGTGATTTGTACAGATTTCTTACAAAGATTATACGATTTTCATACAAAATAAACCATAAACAGTGTTGCACTAAACATGCACAAAATCAATGGCTTCTATTTCGAAGAAGTGAAAAGATCGAGAATTCCGACAACATGAACAAAATACAAGGGATAATTTTGTGCATGTCGTCTTCTGCTGCTTGCTTGGTATCCGAATGATTTTTAGGATTACACCTAAAGACTGGCGTAGACTGGTCAACTAAATGAGTTGCAGAATATCGATGTAATTCCAACGCAAACGCTGGATGACTGGTTTTAGGCAGAAAAGTAACACAAAATAAATTGATTATCGCCCAGAACCCTTGATTTACGGGCATTTCCGCAGGAAAACAGCTTGAATTTACTACTTTTAACAGAGAGAACGGAAAGAGATTTGATATGCTTCTTAGCTGCTGCGGATAAGACCAGTATAGCACATCACAGGAGCAAGCCTGTATCGCTCATATCATCAAGAAGCGTGTCAAGCTGCCGCCGCTTTGTGTCTTTCTCCGGCGGCGTATCCAAAAGAAACTTGTCTACGGATATATGATAGCGCAGCATAAGCTCAAAGAAAATCTGTAAACTTGGGTGCTGCCCGTTGTTCTCAATGTTTGCAAGGTAACGCGGGGAAATATACATTTCGTCGCTTACTTTCTTGCGGCTCTCTTTGAGCTCTTTCCGCGCGTTCTTTATTGCTTGCCCAAGAGCCTTGAAGTCGTGCTTTTCTACTGGTCTTTTTGCCATATTCATTCACCCAGTTACATTTTACTGTTCCCCTTTCTTCTTGGACATGTCTATATACTTCCTATAACGAACCTAAATGGTGCCTATTTCTGCACTTGCTATTATTCGCTATACCGTATATAATTATACTGATAAACTTTGAAGAAAGGACGGGTGGCTTATGGAATATATATCTTGTGCAGAAGCAGCGGGCAAATGGGGCATTTCAGAAAGACGGGTGCAGAAACTTTGTGAGGGGGAGCGCATACCGGGCGTTTCAAAATTTGGTAGTATGTGGCTGATACCAAAAGACGCGGAAAAGCCAACTGATAGACGCAGAAAGGAGTTTCAACATGAATAATGTTTTAATTATCGAAGATGATAAAGAAATTTGCGTTATGATAAAAGACCATCTGGAAAAGTACAATTATCAAGTCTTCTTCACACTTACTGGTGCAAATGCGATTGAACGTATAAAAGAATTATCCCCAGATTTAATTATTTTAGATTTAATGCTTCCTTTTATCAGTGGAGATGAGTTAATTAGAAATATCAGAAAATTTTCAGACGTACCTGTAATTGTTGTTTCTGCAAAAAGTTTAACATTCAACAAAGTCGAACTGCTACGCTTGGGTGCTGATGACTATTTAACAAAGCCGTTTGATTTGGACGAATTACTAGCGCGAATTGAACGCAATTTGCTAAGAAGTCAAAAAGATACTCCCAATCTTTGTTTGACCTTTGGAGAACTTTCCATTAATACATCTTCAAAAATAGTTACTGTTGCAGACGAAATTATTGTGCTTACAGCAAAAGAGTATCAACTTGTAGAACTACTGGCGAAATATCCTGATAAAGTTTTTTCTAAGCAAAATCTTTATGAAAGTATTTGGCAAGAACCATTTGCAAGGGATAATGATGTCATTAACACACATATAAGTAACTTACGAAAAAAATTAAAGGGCGAAGGCTGCCGAATTAAGACCATATGGGGCTTGGGTTACCGATTTGCAAAGTGAGCTTTAGATAATCTTTAGCTTTACCTTTAGATTATTCAAGGAATTGTCTGCGATACTAAATAACAAGAAAGGAGCTGTGAAAAAATGAACGTAACAGTTTTTGAAGCTATCAACATCACAAAAAAGTATCGCAATACACTAGCCCTAAATCAAGTATCTATGTCTGTAATGCAAGGAGATATTTATGGGTTTATCGGAGAAAACGGTGCCGGTAAAACAACAATGATTCGTTTACTAACCGGACTGGCAGAACCTACTACTGGCAAAATTGCTTTATTCGGTGAAAGCAATAAGAAACTTGCAAAGCAGCGTGAGCGCATTGGCTGTATTATTGAGAGCCCTTCTCTTTATCTTGATATGACAGCCTATGAAAATTTGGAGGTACAACGTTTGCAACGCGGTATTCCAGGAAAAGGTTGCATTGATAATGCTTTAGCATTAGTTGGTTTGAAAGATACCGGAAAGAAAAAAGCAAAAGATTTCTCTTTGGGTATGCGGCAGAGACTAGCTCTCGCAATCGCTTTGCTTGGGAATCCTGAATTTCTCGTACTAGATGAACCAATTAACGGACTAGACCCTACTGGAATTATCGAATTAAGAAACTTACTCAAAAGACTAAATAAAGAACGTGGAATCACTATTTTGATTTCAAGTCACATTCTCACGGAACTTCATCAATTAGCAAATAGATATGGTATCTTACATGAGGGGAAACTTTTACAGGAAATTACCGCTACAGAGTTAGACAAACGCTGCAAAAAGCATTTGTTGTTGCAAGTGAATGATGTAGCTGCTGCTAGTGTTTTATTGGAAAGCAAACTGAATACTTCAAATTTTTCTGTTATGCCAGACAAAAGTATTCATCTATATGATTATGTTGAAAATGCCGGAAAAGTATCAGCGTTGCTAAGTGCAAATAACATTACGATTTATCAGTTAGCACAATCTGGAGATAGTCTTGAAACTTATTACACTAATTTGATAGGAGGGTGCCAAAATGATTAACCATTTTAAAGCTGAATTTTATAAATTGCGTCACTCAAAGATATTGATAACTATATTAGGCGTATGTGCGGCGGTTATAATGGTCTCTTTTGCACTTGGTGACATGACTTTTTTTGGAGCCGGAGATGGAACAGAAAGTGTAATCGGATTTCAAGCTAAGTGTTATCTATCTGGTGAAATACCAACGTTTCAAACTGTTGCCCGCTCATCTCTTGCATATACAGCCTTTTTCTGGATTATTGGCATTTTATTTGCAACCATATTTTTTACAAAAGAATATAATACGGGTACAATCAAATTATCTGTTGCATACGGCACTAAACGAACTATTCTCTACTACACCAAAGCGATTACAATATTGGTGGTGTCTCTGATAACGTATCTGATTTTTGTAGCTACATTTTTCGTTATTGAAATCATACAATCCGGTTACATTCCAACTGCGAGTGAAGTAATAAACCTTTTGGGATGGGCTCTTGCTTGCGGAACGGTTTTATTAGCATTAGAAAGCATTTCTATTTTTTTATGTGTCGTTATTCAAAATACAGGGATTGTAACAGGGATTTGCTGCTTATATGTATTCAGTGGAGCGTCTGTTTACTTAATGCTATGGAGTGATATGGAGACGGTTTCAATACCCTTAAAATTTTTTGTATATGGAAATCCTATGTACTATTGGATGAATTTCAGCTCTTGTCGCACAATGGGTATTATTGAGCATTTACCATTCTATTTCATAGGGTGCATTTCTCTTTTGATTGTTGGCGGTCTTATTATGATTAGAAAAGAAATCAAGTAAAAGGGAGGTAGAATATGGGTTGGGCGATTATGTTTCTTGTTCTGATAGCATTGGTCATTATCCTTTCAATTTCTTTAATTAACTGGAAAATACAGATATATAAAGTAATCGTCCAACTAAATGCTATTCTGAATAGAAAAACGAAAAAGTTAGTTACAGTGTCTTTATCTGATAGGCGGTTAGAGCATTTGGTTGAAATCATAAATCAGATTGTATCAAAAGATAATATTTATCTGGGCGAAATTCAAAAAAAGGAGAATGAATTAAAAGAGAATATTTCTTGCCTTTCTCATGATTTACGGACACCACTAACTTCCATTCGCGGATATTTGCAACTTCTATCAAGTGCGCCTGATGAAAAAAGAGCGGAATATATTTCAGCATTATCCGGAAAAGCATTGAGATTAGAACGTCTCATAGATGACTTTTATCAAATCTCTCTTTTAGAAGCAGGACAATATCCATTTTACTATGAAAAGGTTGAGCTATGCTCATTGCTTACTGAAATCCTGCTAGACAATTATTCGATTTTCAGCGTTAATGGAATTGAACCCCAAATAGAAATACCTAATATGGACATCTATCTTAATGCTGACAGAAAGGCGTGTATTCGCATTATACAAAATCTTATATTCAATGCGGTAACATCCACTACAAATAATGTTGTAATTCAACTAATTAATATCGCAGATTCTGTACAACTCTGTATTAAAAATCCTGTTGCATCTATTCCTACAGAAGAATATTCAAAACTGTTGGAACGCTTTTATGTAGCAGATGTTTCAAGAAGTAATGGTACGTCTGGACAAGGACTTTACATTGTGAAAAAGCTATTACTTATGATGAATTGTACAAATCCAATAATTGAAATACATGACCATAATTTTATGATTACGATTGATTTTTCGCCCTTACTCATAAAGAAATAATCTGCCGGACGACGGCAAAAGAAAAAAAGCCGTCGCAAAGCAGAGGTATTTTCACGCGCCATTTCTAAATTACGGCGGCTTTGATTTTCAGAGCCGCCGTTTCTTTTTGCGCGACGACCCATAGCCATATAAAACGGCGGCTTTAGGAGGTAGCCGCCATGAGCGATAAACCATATCGACAATATTCTACTTTCTTTGACTTATCAAAAAAAGCCCGACCATCGCCGGGGACACTTCTACCCTTAGATATGAACTGTCAAATCATCTGAATACCGCTTTCAATTCCCTTGCGCTTGTCTGCGTCTTGCAGACAGGCGCATTTTGCATTTTCGGGAGGTTTTTTCAAAAAAGTTTCGCTTTCATTCGGCGTTTGAAAAAATCGCCTGTATTATCCCGCGAAAAGGGGAGGTACTACCTACCTTTCGGCACGAAAGGAGGTGAGAACATGGAACCTAATCGCGTGGAATTTCAGAAGCAATGTATCTTTCAAAGTTTCTGTAAACGGGTGCTGCACAACGAAGCCTGCAACGCCCATGAGGAAATCCGGCGTCGCAGAGCAAAGGAAGTGTCGTTTTCCGACCTTGCCTTGCATGAGGAGCGGCAGCTTTACACGCTTGACAAGTATTTTCAAGACGAAGAAGCCGAGCCGAGCTATCAGCAGGCGGGAAAGAAAATCACGCCGAAGCTGTTGCTTGAAGCAATCCGCACTTTGCCGGAAGAAAAAAGGAAAGCTATCATGCTGTACTATTTCGAGGGCATGACCGACGTGGAGATTGGAAAGTTATTCAATACGTCGCGCAGCACGATACAGTACAGACGGACAAGCTCTTTTGAAATCTTGAAGAAATATTTGGAGGAACACGCTGATGAATGGGACGAATGGTAAACAATCTGACTTCCCGGACGTTGCCCTTGTTCCCTATCCTGTCATTGTGGCAGCGACAAAGGGCGACCCGGACGCTATGAAAATTGTCTTGCAGCACTTTAGCGGTTACATAGCGAGCCTTTCTATGAGAAAGCTCTGCGACGAGCGCGGAAACGTCTATTTTGGCGTTGACGAGGATATTCGCCAACGGCTGCAAGCAAGGCTAATGAGGGCAATCCTCACATTTAGGGCTGAATAGCTGCACCGATACCGAAACGTCTTAACCCCTTTTTCGTTTCGTATCAATCCGCAGCAGCCCCGTATGTTCCTTGACAAAGAAAGCGACGCAAGATAACGGCGACGCAGTATAGGGCAAACCGGGTACGTCCTTTTTGCGCCGAGCCATACAGAGGGTGCGCCATGACGCTATTCCCCTATCGGGAAAAGCCGAGCGAGAAACACCACGATGGAAAGCAAGTTAGCAGCTTGCGGGCGACGACACGCATTGAGGGGAGATAAGCCTTTACAGCCACAGTCCGAGCGTTCAGAGCGTCGCAGGCAATGGGTAAAGCTGCCTTAAATGAGCAGGGGTGCAATTCCCGCGAGGTTGTGCTAACAGCCGCCCGGTTAAAGCCCACTTTTTGTAACTTGACTTTTTAGCCATTTATGAAAGGGGGTATTTTCCTATGGCAAAAAAGGAAACAACAAGCCCCGCTATCCCTGTATTCCCTATGTTAAAGACCGTTGAGCAAATGAGCAAGCTTAGCGGTATCGGGGAAAATAAGCTGCGCGAGCTTATGGATAGCGGCGAGCTTGAATATATACAGAATGGAAACCGCCGTTTGATAGCTGACGCTGCAATCTGGGACTGGTATCACAGGGCAAAGACGACAGCGAAGCCCCCGGCACGACAGGGAGGTTAAGCTATGGCTATATCAACAAGGCAGGTTAAGAATAAACGCGACAGCAACGGCGTACTGACCGGGCGACCGGGAACAGTTTACGACGTGAATATCAAGTACACCGCCCCGAATGGGGAAAAGAAAACCTATTCCAAAAAGGGCTTTCCGACAAAAAAGGAAGCAACGCAGCATGAAGCAGAGATGAAAGCAAAGCTCCATAATCCGGGGCAGATTGCGTCTATCGCTTCACAGCGGAAACAGACCGTTGCAAGCTATCTGAATGAATGGGTGGAAAGCTATGCAAGAGTGAACTTGCGCCCCTCTACTTACGACGGGTACAAAAAGACGATTGCAAACTATATCAATCCCTATATCGGCGGCGTTGCCCTTAATCAGCTTACCCCCGCTATGGTAGACAAAATGTTTCAGCAGATTATTGACAAAGGCTTGAAACCGTCCACCGCAGCCGGGGCAAAGCGTGTTTTGAGCGTGGCGTTGAGCCATGCCCGGAAATACCGCTATATCGAAACAAACGCAGCAAAGGACACGCTTACGAAGTTTGGAAAGAGCGACAAATGTTGGAATAATTAAAAGGTCAAAGAAAATAAAATAAAGATAACTTTTGTTAAGAAAATCCGATGTGATACCAAATCCCGGCATCAAAAAGTAGGCATAACCATTAAAAATCAAAAGATAAAGAACAAGAGGATAGAAGGCATAAAACGCCAACATATTGGTGGTTCTTTCCTTGCCATAGAAATAAGCATAGAAAAGAAGGTAGAACGGTGTCATAAAGGACAAACCGACATTATATGACATCCCCAGTATTCCCCCTATACATTCAACTAGGAACGCAATAGGAAGAATCATACGTGGTATCCTAACCAGGCTAGTCT
>ERZ772854.252-NODE-252-length-67378-cov-9.419366_pt1 | contig 67378 bp, 52 predicted proteins | sample MGYA00580844_ERZ772854 | MGnify/ENA primary metagenome ERZ772854 (study PRJEB29015, sample SAMEA2737727) | human gut metagenome | biome: human gut; feature: human-associated habitat; material: faeces | place: China | collected 2012 ...
ATTCAGCAAGCGTGTACTAATAGGTCGAGGGCTTGACCACAATTCGCTTGAGACTCTGAGAGTCAACGAAAAAATGTAAGCAGTGATTATTCAGTTTTGAAGGCACGTCCTTCAAGAAATACTGGACAAACAGTAGACCTTATGGTATACTGAGCCAGTCATATGGTCGGTGACGATGACGGTGAGGTTCCACCTGTTCCCATTCCGAACACAGTAGTTAAGCTCACTCGTGCCCAAGATAGTTAGCTGGAAACGGCTTGTGAAAATAGGTAGTCGCCGACTTGAATATGCCGCTCTGAGAGTTCTCAGGGCGGTTTTTGTTGTGTCTGCGGATTGTGATTTCTATCTGAAATTGTTATAATGGATAAAATCAGAAAGGGGAAGCGCATGATGGGAAATGAGGAAAATAAAACACTTTATGATATTTATCGGGGGATACTCTGCAATAACCAGAGCTTTCAACTCGGAAAGCAGGCACAGGTAGAATATCGTTTTGACTGCCCGGAGTATGCAGAGCTGAAAGAAAAATATCATCTCAATGAAATTGCCGGAAACGGGACAGAGCTGGAGCACAGTGTGCGGCTGTTGAAGTATCTTGCCCCGAAACTGACACACAGTGCGTGGTACGATAACAGCGTTCCGTGCAATGGGCTGGCGCTGCTGGAATACAGTTTAGAGCAGCCGGAGCATGGAATTAATTGTCTGAACAAATCCAAGATATTGGAGGAATGCTGTCTGGCACTGGGGATCTACGCCCGGAGAGTGAGAATGCTGCCCTATTCGCCCTTTGACAGCGACTGTCATGTCGTGACAGAGATTTTTGACAGGACTCTGGGAAAATGGTGTATGCTCGACCCCACGACCAACGGCTATCTGGTCGATGAAACGGGCAGCGTTCTCTCTTTGCTGGAAGCCAGAGAGAGGATGGCGCAGGCAGGGTTTGTGACGTTCTGCCGGGCGGATGAGACGGTGCAGGACCTGCATGAAGTGGCTCAGAAAGAAATGGAATGGAGCGCGTATTTTGCCAAAAATCTGTTCCGGCTCCAGATCGACGCGGCTTCTCAGTTTGGAGAGACAGGGAAATGGCTGGATGTGATCCCGGAACACTTTTCGGTCCGACAGTGGAGCAAGGCAAAGGCGGAGTACCGCATCACGATGGCACCGGAGTATGCAAAAACAGAGAATGGCTTTGAGATAGAGAAAATGCTTCCGCTCTTTCAGAAAGCAGTAAAAGAAGCAGAGACGATGCAGGAGCCGGAGAGTATTTCGGTACGATGCATGGCAGATGCCCCTCAATAAAAAGATAAAACAAAAACGGCCCCGCCGCGTTGGAGCTCTCCACGCAGCGGGGCCGATGATTTATTGGGGGGTATATCCTTTAAGAAGGAAGCTTCTGCTTAGCCCTTGCCGGCGCAGCCGAACAGCTCGATCTTTTCCTTGCACTTGTCGATGATGGCCTGAGAGCCGGGAGCCAGCAGCTTGCGGGGGTCGAAGCCCTTGCCCTGCTGATCCTTGCCAGCCTCGATATACTTGCGGGTAGCCTCAGCGAAGACCAGCTGGCACTCGGTGTTGATGTTGATCTTGGAGACGCCCAGGCTGATGGCCTTTGCGATCATGTCGTCAGGGATGCCGGTGCCGCCGTGCAGGACCAGAGGAATGTTATTGGTAGCCTTGTGGATGCGGTCCAGAGCCTCGAAGTCCAGACCCTTCCAGTTGGCGGGGTAGACGCCGTGGATGTTGCCGATGCCGGCGGCCAGGAAGTCGATGCCCAGATCAGTGATCTTTGCGCACTCTGCGGGGTCAGCGATCTCGCCATTACCCACGACGCCGTCCTCGACGCCGCCGATGGAGCCGACCTCAGCCTCGATGCTCATGCCCTTAGAGTGTGCCAGAGCGACCAGCTCCTTGGTCTTCTCCACATTCTCCTCAATGGAGTAGTGGCTGCCGTCGAACATGATGGAGGAGAAACCAGCCTCAACGCAGGCCTTGCAGCCTTCGTAGGTGCCGTGGTCCAGATGCAGAGCGACCGGGACGGTGATGCCCATGGAATCGACCATTGCATCGACCATGGCAGCGACGGTCTTGAAGCCGGTCATGTACTTGCCGGCACCCTCGGAGACACCCAGGATGACAGGACTCTTCATCTCCTCGCAGGCGGTCAGAACAGCCTTGGTCCATTCCAGGTTGTTGATGTTGAACTGAGGCACACCGTAGTGGCCGTCACGAGCTTTGATGAGCATTTCGGTTGCATTTACCAACATTATTATTACCTCCAAAAATTATCGGGGTCTGTTCGTACCCACACACCGCTTTGTGCATGGTTTAACGAAGTTGCACCCTAAGTATACCCCAAACAGCGGGTAAAATCAATCCACCGGAGAGTTTTTGTAACCAAACCGAAGCTTTCTCGGCCAGCAGTGTGCTCGAAAGACTGAGAAATAAGTGGGATGCAACATTTTATACAGGCTTCGACAACATCCGGCCAGACCGGCGGCGGAGGCACAAAAGCAGACGATTTTCAACAGGGATCCACATTCGTCAAAATGATGTTGGATAAAAAGGCAAAACAAGTGCCGCTCTGCTTCAAAATTTTGTCATAATTCTGACTTGAAAATTACAAAATGTATGCAGGGTTCTGAGCCTGTCGAGATAAGATTGTGGAAAACCTTGTGGAAAGTGTGGAATTCCACCCGGAAAACAGGCTTGAACGCTTGAGTTTTGAACTTTTTCCACAGGGTTTTCAACTTGTGGAAAAAACAGGGCGGGTATACGGATGGTAAAGCAGTCTGAATGTGGAAAACTTTTACCACAGGCAAAAAGACGGATAACCGGCGCGCAAAAGGCAACACTTCTCCCATGAGGCGCTGCCCGGGCGGACGGCACAGAAATTTCACGGGAAGAAAAAACGCAATTCTATGGCAAACCCCTGCCGCTTATGTTATACTTCAAGATGAGTTATAAGCGCTGTACGTCTGAAATGCGTCAGTGCCTGCCGCAAAATGCTGCTTTACAGCGCTGCGGCCCTGAAAACTCGCTTGAAGCGATACGATGACGCCGGGCCGGAAGGGCTTTGGCGTCCTGCGATAGAAACGGAAGGAGAACTTCATGGAAGAACGCAATATGCCCCGCCGTCCCCGCCGCGAAAAGGCCGACGACCAGCCCCGGAACGAGAGCCTCGTCTACGGCAAGAACCCGGTCACAGAGCTGCTGAAGAGCGGCTCCGGCGTGGATACGGTGCTGCTGGCCGAGGGCATGGCCCCGGCTGTGGCCGCTTACTATACCGCAATGGCGAAGGAAGCCGGTGCCACCGTCAAGCGGGTACACCCCAACAAGCTGCGCCTCATGACCGGCACCGAGAGCCATCAGGGCGTGGCTGCCTTTGCCAGTGAGATCGAATACGCAACGGTGGAGGACCTGCTGGCCGCTGCCAAAGAGAAGGGCGAACCGCCCTTCCTCGTGCTGAGCGACGGCATCGAAGACCCCCACAATCTGGGCGCTGTTATGCGCTCGGCTCTGCTGTGCGGCGCTCACGGCATCGTCATCCCCAAGCGGGGCGGCGCATCCGTGACCCCCACCGTCATCAAGTCCAGCGCCGGTGCGGCTGAGCGTCTGCCCGTGGCCCGTGTGGCCAACATCGGCGAGACCATCCGCCGCCTCAAGGAGCAGGGTGTTTTCGTCTACTGCGCCGACATGGACGGCGTGTCCCTGCGCAAGAACAACCTCACCGGCCCCATTGCGCTGGTGCTGGGCAGCGAGGGCAGCGGTGTGTCGCAGCTGGTCAAGAAGCTCTGCGACGGCGTTGTGAGCCTCGATATGACCGCACAGGGTACCGGTGTGGACAGCTTCAATGTCTCGGTGGCCGCAGGCATCATCCTGTATGAGATCCAGAGCCAGCGCGCCGCACAGGGCTGAGCTGGCCCGTGCCGAACGAAACAAGGGAGGGAAGATCAGGATGCCAAAGGATGACGAGCGGAAGGAAATGACGCAGGAAGAGATCGACGCCCGCGAAGAAAAATTCCGCACCTTTTTTACCACCAGTGTAGCCCAGGTCCCGGAGGAGATGACCCGGCGGGACGATGAGAATGAAGAAAAGCCCAAGAGCCTGCTGGGCCGGCTGCTCCGCCGTGAAAAGGGCGAACAGCAGGAAAGCGGCACACCCGAAGAGAGCCGTACCGGCGAGATACAGCTGGGCGGCGAAGAGCAGGAGGAACCCTCCGACCTGGAGCTGGTCCTGACGCTGGAAGAGGAAGTCACAGAGCCGAAGCCCGAGCAGCCGAAGCCTGCCGAGCCGGTCAGCGCCCCCCAGCCTGAGCCGGAAAAGCCCCAAAAGCCCGCAGAACCCATCAAAGCGCCGGAGCCGCCTGCTCCCAAGCCGGAGAAAAAGCCGGCAGAAAAGCAGGCTGCACCCCGGAAAAAGGCGGTCCAGTACGAGCCGCGCACCCCGCAGGAGCAGTACGAGGACCGGGAGATGCAGGCGCTCAAAGCCATGCTGTTTGGTGCAAAGCTTCCGCCGCAGGAGGAAGAGCCTCCCCAGCCGGTGAAGCCCGCAGAACCGGAAAAGAGCACCCCGGCAGTCCCGGTCATTGCAACGAAACCGGACGCAGAAAAAGAGCCGGATGCGGCGCCGGAGAAGCCTGCCGTGCCGATGCCCGCGATGGTGTTTGCAGAAGATAAGGCGTCGAAGCCCCATGCGGCCCCGGCGATGCAGTTCTTCGGCAAGGGCGACGACGAGAAAGCGCCCGCAGCCCCGGCCCGCGCGACGCCGCCGGACAATGACGACAGCATGAGTCTGCCGCTTATGTTCCTGAACGACGGCGACGAGGTGGATCCGCCGAAGGAGGAAGCGCCTGCACAGCCGGCCGAAGAGGCCGGTACTGCCCCGGCTGCTCCGGAGGCTGCACCCGTCGAGGAAGCGCCTGTCGAAGAGAAAAAAACGCCCGAGACGCCGGAACAGGTGGGGGAACGGCTGCACCAGATGGGCGCGGCCCTTACATTGCGCTGTGCGCTGGGCGGCATCCTTGCACTGGTGCTGCTCCACTTCGGCCTCGCCGCGGAGGGCCTTGTCGGCCCGCTGGGCGGCCTTGACCCCGTAACTGCCCCGGCGGCCTTCTATGCCGCAGATCTGCTCTTCCTGGCGCTGGCGCTGGCTGTGGGCTGGCCCGTCGTGAGGGACGGCCTGAAGGGTCTGCGGGGCGAACGCCCCAGCATGGAGACCATGCCCGCGATGGCAGCCTGCGCTGCGCTTTTGCAGGCTGCTGTGGCCCTGCTGAACGCGCAGAACTATCAGGCGTCCAGCTTCACCCTTCTGTCCGGCATTGCGGCGCTGGGGCTGTTCCTTGCACTGCTGGGCGACCGTGTCCTTCTGGCCTCGGTCCAGGGCGGCTTCAAACTGGCGCAGGCCGGTCCGGAGCATCGTGGTGCGTTCCGCGCCAAGGACAAAGACCTTATCCGCATCCTCTCCAAGGACATGGACGAAAAAGACCCCTGGGTGCTGCTCAGCCGACCCGCTGAGTGGGACGACGCGATGGTGGAGCAGGGCTTCGGCCCCCGCGCCTGTGAGCGCCGCGCCCGTAAGACGAATTACATCCTGCTGGGTGCGGCTGTGTTGGCCGGTCTGGTCTTCTGCGTCTTTGGCGGCGGCCTCAACGGCGGCGCTGCGGCGCTGACCGCTGTGCTCTGCATGGGTTCGCCTCTGTCCTCCACCCTTATCGCAGGTTTTGCATCCCTGCGGCTGCAGCAGACTGCCGCTGCCTCGGGTGCGGTGATCCCCGGCTGGGCGGCTATCGAGGAACTGGGCGGTGTGGATACCGTTCAGGCTGACGCCGATGAGCTGTTCACCCCGGACAGCGCTATGCTCGAGGACATCCGCATCTTCAAGGGCGGACGCATCGACCGGGCCATCCTCTATTCGGCCAGCGTCCTGAGCAAGTGCTGCAATACCCTGAGCGGCCTGTTCCGCCAGATCATCGAGGACCGCACCGACATCCTCTACCCGGTCAAGGACCTGGAAGTCCATCGCGGCCTCGGCTTCTCTGCATGGTGCGACAACAACCGCATCCTCATCGGTACCCGTGCGTACATGGAAAAAGAAGAAGTTCCCATGCCCGACGAGGAATATGAGGCCAAGCATTCCAAGAACGGCGAGCTGCAGATCCTCTATCTGGCCGTGTCCGGCAGTCTGCACGCCATGTTCGTGCTCCACTATGTGGGGGGACGGAACGCTGCCCGCGGTCTGGAACAGCTGCAAAAAGAGAATATCCAGCTGTTGGTGTCCTGCCAGGACCCCACCCTGACCGCACGACACATCACCGACGCCTACCATCTGCCCGAGGGCATGGTCGTCCTGCTGGACCAGGAGCAGTGTGCCGCACTGGGCGCTGCCACCGCCGAAGACACCGGTTCCGAAGGCTGCTGCATCCTTTGCACCAACGGTTTTGCCAGCCTGACCGGCGGTCTGCGGGCCGCAGAGCAGGCCCAGAACGCCGAGACGACCGCTACCACGGTGCAGCTGGTGTCGGTGTGGTTCTCGGTGGCCATCGCCGTCCTGCTGACCTATGCAGGCAGCGTGGGGATGCTGAGCGTGGCTGCGGTGCTGATGTATCAGGCGGCATGGAGCGCTCTCAGCATCGCCGTGTGCGCACTCAAGCAGCATAGCTGAAAAAAATAAATAAGAAATATTCTCAAAATAAATAGGAATTATTCTTGATTATTGCTCAAAATTCTGGTATAATGCTCTCAGAGACAAGTAAGACCTATCGCATACCCGGTACCGAACAAAGCGGGCTGCGCGTAGAATAAACCAAACCGGACACAGCCCATACTGGCAGTGTCAGATTATCTGAGAGGAGAATAGATTATGGAACTCAAGGGAACCAAGACCGAGAAGAACCTGATGGAAGCTTTTGCAGGCGAGAGCATGGCCCGCAACAAGTACACCTACTTTGCAAGCGTCGCAAAGAAGGAAGGCTACGAGCAGCTGGCCGCTATCTTCGAAGAGACCGCCGGCAACGAGAAGGAACACGCCAAGATGTGGTTCAAGGCCCTCTGCGGCGGCTCCATCCCCGACACCATGACCTGCCTTGAGATGGCTGCAAGCGGTGAGAACGACGAGTGGACCGAGATGTACCCCCGGATGGCTGCGGAGGCCAAGGAGGAGGGCTTCACCCAGCTGGCCGCTCTCTTCACGATGGTGGGTCAGATCGAAAAGGAGCATGAGGCACGTTACCGCGCCCTTGCCGCCAACCTCAAGGAGGGCAAGGTCTTTGCCCGCGAAGAGCAGCAGGTGTGGGTCTGCCGGAACTGCGGCTACACCTATATCGGCAAGTCTGCTCCCCTCAAGTGCCCGGTCTGCGCACATCCCCAGAGCTACTTTGAGCTGAAGGCCAAGAATTACTGATTTTTACGGCATCTGAGAGCCGCCGCACCTGTATAAAGTGCGGCGGCTCTTTTGCTGTCTGGTGAAATACAGTCTGTACGATTTGTATAAATTTGGCGGGGGTGTTTTAGTGTCTTTCACGAAAAGGTGCGCGAAATTGTGACACTTCTGGCGAAGAACTTGACCCTTCTTTGGGGGACGTGTACAATAAACGAGTAGTGAGTGGAATTATGTGCAGAGCACATTGCGATAAACCTTATCCAAAGGAGGGAAGTGCTACCCTATGAATAAGATCACACGGCTTGCAGCGGCGTTTGTGCTGAGTGGGCTGCTTCTGGCAGTTCCTGCCGCACAGGCGGCCCCCGCATTGCTGGGAGCATCGGCGAACTTTGAGCTGGAAGTGAACGAGATGGAGCTGGAGATCACGGCAGACGACCCCCGCCCCAAAGCCTATCTTTACACCGGCGGGCAGAGCGACTACTACTTCATCGTCTGGATGAGCAGCAACCCCACCGTGGCTACCGTGGACGGCGATGGCCGCGTCACCGGCCGCAGCGCCGGTGAGGCCACGATCACCGCCATTACTGACCGGGGCGAGTGCGCTGCCTGCAAGGTGACTGTCCGCAAGGAGAGCGGCAATGCGGCCAGCAAAAAGCCTGCCCTCGACCACACCACCCTCAACCTTGTTATCCAGTACAACAACGCCCACCCCAGCCAGAAACTGCAGCTCATCAACACGAGCGGCTCCTTTGTCTATGCCTACCAGTGGATGAGCAGCAACCCCGAGGTGGCAACGGTGGATTCGGAGGGTCTTGTCACGGCTCAGAAGCCTGGCACCACCACCGTCACGGCGCTGGCCACCAACGGTCAGGCGCTGCGCTGCGCCGTTACCGTCAACAGCGATGTCGGCAAGGTGATTCTGAATAAGCGCGACCTGCTGCTCCGCACGGTGGGCAGCAAAGAGGCACTCACAGCGTCTGTCGCTGTGGAAGACGGCGTGAATGTACCCATCACATGGGTCAGCAGCAACCCCGGCGTCGCTACCGTGGATGCTTCTGGCGTCGTGACTGCCGTCGCCGACGGCGAGGCAAAGATAACGGCTCTCTCGCCGGATGGACGCTTCGACAGCTGCAGCGTTTTCGTGGGCCTTGCGGCAGACAAGTACGACACTGAAGAGGACCTGGCCGAGGAACTCAAGCTTCCGGACCCCTATGTGGCGGTCCGGATGAACCGGCTGAGCTGAACCGAAAATACAAAGAGGAAGCCCCGCACTGCATCGTTCGATGTGGTGCGGGGCTTTTGCTTATTGATTTACCAGCTCAATAAAGGCTTTCATCTGGGGCGTGAGCCATTTGTCCTTGTGATAGAACAGCTGCCGGTGCATGGTGACAGTGCAGTCGGGGACATTGAGGCGGGCGATACGCCCGGCGGAGAGGGCAGGACGGACGATGTACTCGGGCAGGAAGGAAAGCCCCATCCCGCGCTCCACCATCTGGCAGAGCAGCGAGGCGCTGCCCAGCTCGATGTAGGGGTGGATAGACAGCCCACGGGCGGCGAGGCGCTGGTCGAGGGCGTCACGGTAGCTCATGCCCCGCTCTGTGAGAAGAAATTCCTGTTGAGCCAGAACATCCAGCGGCACTTCGGCCTTGTCGGCCAGCGGATGCCCGGCAGGGGCCACAAAGCAGACCGGCTCCGGAACATTGACGGCCAGCGTCAGGCTGGGCAGGAGCAGAGGCTGGTCGAGGGTGTAGGCCAGGTCGATCTGGTTCGCGCTCAGCAGCCGCAGCATCTCGTCGGCGGTGGCGGTGCGGAGCACCAGCTCCACCTGTGGGCAGAGGGCGTGGAACTGCTGCAGCAGGTCGGGCAGGAAGGTGCTGCATACGGAATCGGCCAGTGCCACCCGCAGGGTGCCGCTGACGGCCCGGGCAGGCAGCAGCGCGGCCTTGGCCTGCTGGGCCGTGATGAGAAGGGTGCGGGCATAGCTCTGGAAAGTCTGGCCCGCGTCGGTGAGACGGACGGTTTTGCCCACCCGGTCAAAGAGAGGCGTACCCAGCTCTGTTTCCAGCTGGGAGATCTGGGCCGATACCGCCGACTGAGAGTAGCCAAGCTCCCGCGCAGCGCTGGAAAAGCTGTGCAGCTCGGCGATATGAAGGAAGGTGTTGATATTTCGGAGTTCCATAACTGTCCCTCCGGCGTCAGCGGCGGTCGATGCCGGTGACGGTCAGGACCTCGCCGTCCACTTTGAAGTGGACTTCCAGCCCGCCGAACTCCATGCCATAGACCCGCTCCGGGTCGTGCTGGTAGGAGGGACGGGGGTCGTTTTCCAGCACACCCTGCAGAGCGGCCTGCTGGACGGCAGGCACTCTGGCCCAGAGGCCGGCGTCGCAGACCATGGTCAGGTGGTGGAACTGGGTCTGTGCTGTGAAGCCTGCGGCGGCGTCCGGGTGGCAGTCGGCGTAGGGAATGTAGGGCTTGATGTCGTAGATGGGGGTGCCGTCCATAAGGTCGGCGCCCCGCACGATGAGGACAGGGCCGACGTCAGGCCGGTGCTCGATGGCTTCCAGCTGGACGCTGGACAGTCCCAGCGGATTGGGCCGGAAGGGCGAGCGGGTGGCAAATACGCCCATCCGGGTGTTGCCGCCGAGGCGGGGCGGCCGGACGGTGGGGGACCAGCTGTCCCGCACCGCGCCGGAAAACTGCCACACCAGCCAGATATGACTGAAATCCTCCAGCCCGCGCAGGGCGTCGGGGTTGCGGTATTCCGGGGTGAAAACGATCTCGCCCCGCAGCTCTTCTACCAGCCCGCTCTGGCGCGGGATGCCGAACTTGGTGGGGAAGGCGGTGCGGATATGGGCGATGACCTTGAGGGTCATTTCTTCGGGTGCAGACATGGGAACTCCTCCTTATTATAAGCCACGGCAGAAGCCCACGGCACGGCCCTCGATTTGAATTTCTTCCAGCTGGGGACCTGCGAATACCATGGGCGGGCAGACGGCGGTGTTGTCGGCCAGCAGCATGACGGTCTCGCCCTGGCGGTGGAAGTGCTTGAGGGTAGCTTCCTCGCCGATGCGGACAGCGGCGATCTCGCCCTGCTCCACCTCGGGCTGGCGGCGGATGCAGACAATGTCGCCGTCACAGATGGTGGGGGCCATGCTGCTGCCATGGCAGGTGAGGGCGAAGTCGGCGTGCCACGCGGCGGGGACGCCGATGTAGCACTCGATGTTCTGCTCAGCGGTGATGGGGGTGCCGCAGGCGATGGAGCCTACGAGAGGCACCCGCACCATCTCAGGCAGAGGCTCGAAACCCGGCGGAGGGCAGGGCAGGTCCACGAGGCCCATGAGCCACGCGGGTGTGGTGTCCAGAGCGGCGGCCAGCTCCTCGAGCTTGGCCCGGGGCAGGTCGTTGATGCCCTTTTCCAGCTTGGTGATGGAGGATTTGGAGCGGTAGCCCATCCGGGCGGCCAGCTCTTCCTGCGACAGGCCCAGCTGCTCCCGGCGCTGCCGGATGCGGCTGGATAGATCGGTATCGGACATATGGAGCCTCGCTTTCTCTGCGGTTTGCACGATTTTCGGTGTTCTGAGGACAGTATAGCAAAAAATTTACTATAAATCAACTTTTAAGTGATTGTTTTGCAAATAATGTTGACAAATAATCAACCTGAAGATATAATACAACCAATGATTGTGTAAGACGCTTTGAACGAAAAACTGAAAGGAGAAACGCCTATGACCGATACCATGATGCTCCGCGACTGCATCCGCAGCCAGGGCATGAAACTGGGCCATGTGGCCCATGTTCTGGGCATCACCAACAACACTCTCCGCTGCAAGCTGGAAAATGAGAGTGAATTCAAGGTGAGTGAGGCCGAAAAACTCTCGAAGATGCTGGGGATGACCGTCGAGCAGCGCGACCGCTGCTTTTTTGGCCCGGCGGGCTGAGGGAAAAAGGTGATGGAAGTCATGACACAGGAACAGCGCCAGAAGACGAAAGAGGCCCTCAGCCGCTACGGGCAGAAAAACTGGGTCTACGGCCCCTGCAACTGGGGCTGGAAGCGGGCCATCCAGCTGGCCGAGGAGTATTACCGCGAGGCAGACCCGGGCCTGCGGGGCAGCATCCTGCAGCTGCGCTACATGGAAAGGCGGAGGCGTGAAGAGGTGATGGACAAGCTGAACATCAGTTACAGCACCTATCAGAAAGCCCACGACGACCTGTTGAGCACCATCGCGGTCTTTGCCGCCCACTACGGTGAGCTGTGACGCAAAAATACCCCCTGACCGGACGGTCAGGGGGCATTCGTGTGCTCAGTGTTTCTTCTCGGGGGTGTCGCAGTGCTGGTGGCAGGAAGAGCAGTTGCCTCCGCAGCCCTCGCCTTTCCAGCCGCCCTGCTTGGACACCCAAACCACGGCCAGTGCGAACAGGACAGCCAGCACCAGCAAGGTGATGATACCGCGTGCAGTTATCATAAAAAGACCTCTCTTTCGAAAGAATTCCAACCTCAGTATACACCATCTGCCCCCGGAGAGCAACCGGAAAGCGCTGCCGGCTCAAACTTTTTTCGAAAAACGAAAATTTGGGCTTGCATTTGGCCTCGCGCAGTGATATAATAAGCGTGTTCCGATTCGGAGGATTAGCTCAGCTGGTTAGAGCACCTGCATCACACGCAGGGGGTCTGGGGTTCGAGTCCCTAATTCTCCACCATACAGTTCGTACTCGAACCCAATTCTCTATGAGAAAGGGTTCGGGTACGTTTTTTGTTTGCAGGAGGTTCTGAGAAAGGACTACTCGGAACAGTAAACGAGCAAAGGCAGGGTATCACTATGACGGTGGTATCCTGCCTTTTGTTTTGCGGGATCAAGTTCGCCTTGTGCGAACTTGGTCGCCCCCCTATATGGCTCACTGGGGGCAATCGCTGCATACGTGCGTACCGGGGAGAGCCTGTACACCTCTGGCAAGGTGTAACACACTAGACTTTGTGCCAAAGTCTGTGTGCTAAGGGGTCAAGCCCCTTAGAATCCCTGCGGAGCGTGTACGCACGTACGCAGGAAAATGGCAAAATTTCACTATATCGGGGGTGTTCTTTCATTGGAGAGTATGGTATACTCGGCTTAGTTCAACAAATAAGAATTTGAGGAGGAAAAGTAGATGAGAAAATTATTACCAATTTTGCAAATCATAGATTTGGTTTTGTTGTTATTGAGTCTGTATTTTCATAACGATATGCTTTTAATCGTCGCAGCAGTAGTTATAGCTGTTTGCGTTGTTCTTACTTTTAGCAATATGAAAAACAAACGATAACCTCCAGTTTGCTGTACTCGTTTCCAGCAGGGTCTGGGGCAGGCACGCCCCAACAAGAACACTATCAAAACCCAACAAATGTCCGAACGCTGACCCCGAACAGCAACGACCAAAGGCAGGGTATCATCATGGCGGTGGTATCCTGCCTTTTGTGCTATATCCGCCTGTTCTTTCACGGGGAAATGTGGTATACTCGGTTTCGTCCAACAAATCGGAATTTGTGAAATCCACATATTTTAAGAAGGAGCCTTCGCTTATGCGAAAGCTCCTTCTTTGCACACCTTACTTTTTCAGCTTCAAGCCGTCGCGGAACGCTTCACCCACGCGCTCGGTGACCTTGTAATAGCCATGGGTGTAGGGGTCAAAGGCGATGGCATTGACTTTAGACATATCAATTTTTCCGTCCACCATAACGCTCTCATCGGCAGTGACATTGACTACCTTACCGATGACGCCGCAGCCATACTCATTGTTCTGATACTCGATGAACTTGCACTCCAGACAAATCGGGAACTCGTTGATGACCGGCGCATCGACGGCTTCGGCTTTGCTTGCGGTCAGACCGCTGCGGGCAAATTTGTCGCCTACTTTATTGCCGGACTCCACGCCGAAATAATCCGCCTCGACCATGTGGGCGGCATCGGCAATGCTGACGGTAAATGCGCCCCGTGCCTTGATGTTCTGCACAGTTTTGTGGGTCTCGGTGAGGTTCAGTGCAACGGTGTCCCGTTCCTGCATGGTGCCCCATGCGGCGTTCATGACATTCACACTGCCGTCCTCGTTGTAAGTTGCAACCATCAGAACCGGCATGGGGAAAATGCCTTCGGTAATTTTCAATTTTGTTCTCATGATAACTCCTCCTTGTGATCATATTGACAGAAGGTATACCATCACGATATAATTTTATTATAATAATAGTAATTATTACTAAAATAGAAAGGAGAGGGGATTTACTTTATGGAGAAGAAGGCACTTTATAATTTATCGTATGGGGTTTTTATGTTATCAACACGTTCAGGGGAAAAGGCGAATGGCTGCATTACAAATACCTGTATGCAGGTGGCAAATGATCCGATCAGAATTGCTATTTCTGTACTGAACAGTAATTATACCTGTGAGTTGATTAAAGAGAGTGGTATTTTTACACTGAGTTTATTGGACGAGCAGTGTTCCTTTGAGACAATCAGTCACTTCGGTTTTCAGTCTGGAAGAGATGTGGACAAATTTGATCAACTGCCTTTGCCGACGGACCATAATAATGTCCCGTACATGGGTTGGCATGCATGTTCTGTGATCAGCGGTAAAGTTGTGGAACAGCGTGATCTGGGGACACATACCTTGTTTATTGCGGAAGTGACGGATGCTAAGATGTTGAATGACAATGCTCCACTCACTTATGCAGATTATCAGAATCGTGTAAAACCGAAGAAAAAAGAGATATCCAAGGATAAGAAAATTATTGGATGGAGATGCAAAATCTGCAATTATGTATATGAGGGAAGTGAATTGCCGGCAGATTACACATGTCCTCTTTGCGGACACGATGCAAGTGATTTTGAACCGATATATGAGGGATAAACACCAAGTAATATTTGAAAAACTTGAGTAAGGAGAATATTTTCAGTTTGCGCAGGTAAAGAACGTAGATGAAGAGAGCAGGATATTTTCCCTGGCAGGCGATTGTTAGCCGCCGGGGCAAAATATCCTGCTCTCTTTTCATTACCTACCGTTTAATCATATACCTTTTTTCTATCTTACCGATTCACATCTGTATCTTACAATTTTGTAAGGATTCTGTAAGTCAAATCGATGGCTTGAACCCCGCCCATTTGTTATGATAGTCTCAACAAAGAAACAAGCATGCTGAAACAAAAATAAAAACATTCTGCAAGACATGAAATTATGAAAATCATGAAATGTCGGGCAGACCACAGCAAAGGAGTGACCATCATGGCAATTTTGGAAGTAAATAATGTAAAAAAGATATACACGACACGATTTGGCGGCAACCAGGTACAGGCGCTAAGCAACATCAACTTTTCCGTGGAAAAAGGCGAGTACGTGGCGATCATGGGAGAATCCGGTTCCGGAAAAACAACCCTGTTAAACATTCTGGCAGCATTGGATAAACCAACGGCAGGAGAAGTCCTGCTGAATGGCAAAAACCTGGTGTCCGTAAAGGAAAAAGAAATTTCAGCCTTCCGCCGGAACCATCTGGGATTTGTATTTCAGGATTTCAACCTGCTGGATAATTTTTCTCTGAAGGACAATATTTTTCTTCCACTGGTACTTTCCGGTGTGGATTACAGAGAGATGGAACAGAGGATTCAGCCAATCGCACAGAAACTTGGTATCAGGGATCTGTTAGAAAAATATCCATATGAAGTGTCCGGCGGACAGAAACAGCGGGCGGCGGTTGCCAGAGCACTGATCACCCGGCCGGAGCTTGTGCTGGCAGATGAACCGACAGGCGCACTGGACTCCAAAGCAACGGACAGTTTGTTAAATCTATTTTCCCAGATCAATGCAGAAGGACAGACCATTGTCATGGTAACGCACAGCACGAAGGCAGCCAGCCATGCAAACCGTATTTTGTTTATCAAGGATGGAGAAGTCTTCCATCAGATTTACCGTGGCAATGCCACAAACGAGCAGCTTTATGTGAAGATATCCGATGCGCTGACAGTACTGACGACAGGTGGTGAAGAACATGAGTAATCTGTATTTACGACTGGCAAAAACAAACATCAGAAACAACCGGCAGTTATATCTCCCATATCTGATTTCCGGAATTGTAACGGTGGCCATGTTTTATCTGATGATTTTTATTAATAATAATCCGGGCATGAAGACGATCCCGGGTGCTGCGAATCTGAAAATGATCATGAGTATGGGTGTCGGCATTATTGCCATCTTTGCCTGCATTTTCATCTTCTATACCAACAGTTTTATTATCAAAAACCGAAAAAAAGAAATTGGTGTGTACAATATCCTTGGAATGGAAAAACGACATATCGCAAAAGTACTGGGACAGGAAACATTTTTTGTGGCAGTGATCGCCATTGCCGGAGGAGTTTTATCCGGTATCGTATTTTCCAAGCTGATTCTGATGCTGCTTTACCGCATGCTTGGATTTCAGGAAAGTGTAAGTTTCTATGTGGCAAAAGCAGGTATTGAATATACGATTCTGGTTTTTGGGTTTGTATATGTTCTGACACTTTTATACAATTTATTACAGATTCGTCTGGCAAATCCGATTGAACTGTTGCGTGGCGGAAATGTCGGAGAAAAAGAGCCAAAGACGAAAGTACTGATGGCAATTGCCGGTATTGCGTGTCTGACAGTGGCGTACTACATTGCTATTACAACGGAAAATCCGATGGAAGTACTGACAAAATTTTTCCTGGCAGTTCTGCTGGTTATTATCGGAACCTATCTGCTTTTTACGGCAGGGAGTATCGCCATTTTGAAAATGCTGCGGAAAAATAAAAAATTTTATTATAACAAAAAGCATTTTGCAGCTGTTTCCGGTATGCTGTACCGCATGAAACAGAATGCGGCAGGTCTGGCCAGCATCTGTGTGCTGTCTACGATGGTTCTGGTTATGATTTCCATGACAGTAAGTATGTTTGCCGGAGTGGATGATGAACTGAAAGCCCGTTATCCATACGAAGTGAACTATATGGACCGGTCAGAGACCATGGATCCGACCGTGGATGTACAGGAACTTTATCAGAAAATGGCGGATACCATTCAGGCACAGGGAAGAGAAATAACAGATTCAGAAGTCTACAGTTACTTTCAGATATTTATGACAGTAAAAGGATCAGAGTTTTTACCGCTGGACGGTTCTGTCGATGTATCTGCTACAGATATGACAGGTGTTACTTTTATCACCAGGGAGAGTCTGCTGGCTTCAGACCGTTCCCTGAAAGCATCGGAAATGCCTGAACCGGAAGCAGGAAAAGTAAACATTTACAGCAAAACTCCTTATAATCAGAGCACGATTCAACTGTACGGACAGACCTATGCGGTGGATCAGACGTTTTCCTACGAATCGGAAAATGATTCTTTTATGGTATTGGATGACAGTATCTATGTCGTTGCGGATGAGTCAGTATTGCGACAGATTTTTGATCTTCAGAAAGCAGCCGGAATGAATGCGGATGGTTCCAGCATGCTCAGCATGTATCAGACAGAAATTTCCTTCGAATATGATGGAACAAAAGAAGAAAAATTGGCCTGCGCAGAAGCACTGAGCAAAGCCATGGAGTCCGGTGAAAATACCCATACCAGTTATCTGGAAAGCAGAACCGAGAATGAAAAAGACTTTTATGTATTGTACGGCGGTCTGTTCTTTCTGGGACTGTTCCTTGGCATCATGTTCCTGATGGTTACGGTGATGATCATTTTCTACAAACAGATTTCTGAAGGTTATGATGACAGAGAGCGCTATATTATCATGGAAAAGGTTGGTATGAGCCATGCGGAAGTAAAGGCTACCATTCAGTCCCAGATTCGGATTGTATTTTTCCTTCCACTTGTGATGGCTGCGATTCATGTGGCAGCAGCATTCCCGATGATCCGCAGGCTGCTGGCTATGCTGAATCTGACGAATGTACCGTTGTTTGTGACCTGTCTGGTTGTGACAATCCTGATTTTTACAGCCATTTATTATCTGGTATTTCGTATCACATCGAAAGCCTATGATAAAATTGTGTCTAAATAAGAAGCAATTTCAGGCGATTTTGCATAGAAAAATAGATTTGTCCGGTTGAATTTCGGACAGGATAATAGTATAATTTCCGTAGATTGTTAGAATTATAACAAACACAAGGAAAGATACGAGGAGGAATCTATCATGCTTAACTGGAAAAATTTAGATACCCTTGCTTCTTACGAGGAGCTGAAAAAAGTAGAGCCTGTCAATGTGGCAGAAGTGATGTCCGGGGAAAATGGGGCAGAACGTGTAAAAAATTACAGCATTCCAATGATGGATGGTCTTACTTATAATTATGCTGCAAAAGCAGTAGATGAAAAAGTGCTTGCAGCTCTGGCAAAACTTGCTGAGGAAGCACAGCTGATCGAGAAATATGAGTCTCTGTACAACGGAGCAGTGATCAATACCGGAGAGAAACGTCTGGTACTTCACCAGCTTACCCGTGGTCAGCTTGGCAATGATGTAGTTGCTGACGGTGTAAACAAACGTGATTTCTATGTATCACAGCAGGAGAGAATCGCTGATTTCGCAAACAAAGTACATGCAGGCGAGATCACAAATGCAGCAGGCGAGAAATTTACAACGGTTGTTCAGATCGGTATCGGCGGAAGTGATTTAGGTCCGCGTGCAATGTATCTTGCATTAGAGAACTGGGCAAAAGTAAATCATAAATTCAAAATGGAAGCAAAATTCATCAGCAATGTTGATCCGGATGATGCAGCAGCAGTATTAAATTCCATCGATGTGGCACATTCCATCTTCATTCTGGTTTCCAAATCAGGTACAACTTTAGAGACATTGACAAATGAGTCTTTCGTAAAAGATGCCCTTGCAAAAGCAGGTCTGGATGCTTCCAAGCATATGATCGCTGTAACAAGTGAGACATCTCCGCTGGCTAAGAGTGATGATTATCTGGCAGCATTCTTTATGGATGATTATATCGGCGGACGTTATTCTTCTTCTTCCGCAGTTGGTGGCGCTGTATTATCTCTGGCTTTCGGACCGGATGTATTTGCAGAGTTCCTGGCTGGTGCAGCAGAAGTAGATAAAACAGCTACAAACAAAGACTTATTAAAGAACCCGGAGATGCTGGATGCACTGATTGGTGTATACGAGCGTAACGTACTTGGATATCCGTCCACAGCAGTACTTCCGTATTCACAGGCACTGAGCCGTTTCCCGGCACATTTACAGCAGCTTGATATGGAGTCCAACGGAAAATCCGTGAACCGTTTCGGCGAGCCGGTTGATTATGTGACAGGACCGGTGATCTTCGGTGAGCCTGGTACAAACGGACAGCATTCTTTCTATCAGTTACTGCATCAGGGAACTGACATTGTACCGCTTCAGTTTATCGGATTTAAAAACAACCAGATCGGTACCGATGTAGTAATTCAGGACAGCACAAGCCAGCAGAAACTGTGTGCAAACGTAGCTGCACAGATTGTTGCATTTGCATGTGGTAAAGCGGATGAGAACCGCAATAAAAACTTCGAGGGTGGACGTCCTTCCAGCATTATCATCGGCGAGCAGCTGACACCGAAGACACTGGGTGCTTTACTTGCTCACTTTGAGAACAAAGTAATGTTCCAGGGATTTGTATGGAATGTAAACAGCTTCGATCAGGAAGGTGTACAGCTTGGTAAAGTGCTGGCAAAACGCGTACTTGCGCATGAGACAGACGGAGCATTAAAAGTATACAGTGATTTGCTGAATATCTAATTTTTGAAATTCAAGTCGAACGCACGTGAGACTTGGTGCGTGATTCTGGTCAGCGAAAGCTGACATATTCTTCTCAGAATCACTGCACATCCCCGCGGAGCGTTTATCTCAGTCGGAGATTGTACTCCCACTGAGAAAGACTTGTTATTACTCACCACTTGCAGAAGTGGGAGTCTCAACTCAGACTGAGATAAATTCAGGTTATGAAGAGAACTCTGGATATTTTGTCCCGGACGCTAATCGTCGTTTTCCGGGAAAAAATATCCAGAGTTCTTTTTTTCGTTGTGTAATTAAAAAAATTGCGTTAATATATCAGTTATGAGAATAAAAAAATAAAAAAGGAATGGTTGAATTATGAGTCTGATAAAAGGAATTCACCATGTAGCATTAAAATGCTGTGGCAAAGAGGAATTTGAGAAAACAAAGCAGTTTTACGGTGAGGTGCTTGGTCTTCCGGTGGCAAGAAGCTGGAACAGCGGCATCATGTACGATACCGGAGCTGGCCTGATGGAAATTTTTGAGACAGAGGAGACTCCTCTGGAGACAGGAACAATCCGTCATTTTGCATTTGCAGTAGAGGATACAGATGCCTGTGTGGAAGCTGTTCGTGCTGCCGGATATGAGGTGTTTGTGGAGCCGAAGGATATTGAAATCGCATCTGAGATTCCGTTTCCGGCGCGTATTGCGTTCTGCCGGGGACCAGTTGGCGAAGAAATTGAGTTTTTCCATGAAAAATAAACGAGTACAGGAGGAAATGCATTAGTGAGAAAAGGGAGAGCGATTGCGTTATTGCCGATCGCAGTTTTTCTGGTTCTGTATCTGGGACTTGGTATTTTATTTGAATATGTTATGAAGATCCCGATGGGATTTTACAATGTGCCGATCGTGTTTGCTTTTCTGGTGGCGATCTTGGTCGCCTGTCTGCAAAATCGTAAGGTCAGTTTTGATGAAAAACTTGGCATTATGGCGCATGGACTGGCAGATAAAAATATTATCACGATGCTGCTGATCTTTTTGACTGCTGGTGTATTTGTCGGCGTGGTTGGACGAAGCAGTGCCGAGAGTGTGGCGTATTTTATGCTGTCGATTATTCCGGCGCGGTTTTCGGTGGCAGTCTTATTTGGAGTAGCATGTTTTGTGTCTCTGGCAATGGGAACTTCCGTTGGAACGATTACGCTGCTGACACCGATTGCGGTAGCGGTATCGAACGCTTCCGGTTTTGGACTGCCGCTTTGCGTGGCCTCTGTCATGGGCGGTTCCATGTTTGGCGATAATCTGTCATTTATTTCGGATACGACGATTGCCGCCTGCAACGGACAGGACTGCGAGATGAAGGACAAGTTCCGGGAAAATTTCTGGATTGCATTTCCGGCGGCAGTGGCGACCCTGGTTCTGATTTTGTTTTTATCCTTTCGGACAGATATTTCCGGAACCGTATCGGAAAGCTATCATTTGCTTCAGATTGTACCGTACATTCTGGTTCTGATCGGTGGAATTATCGGCATCAACGTGTTTGTCGTATTGCTGATCGGAATTGTATCCGGTGCCATCATTATGCTGGCGGTGGGACATATCAGTCCGGCAGATTTGCTGGCAAATGTCGGAAACGGTGCTTCCGGTATGTTTGAGACCTGTATGGTGGCAATTCTTGTGGCAGCGCTTTGTGCATTGATCCGGGAATATGGCGGATTTGATGCATTGTTGGCAGGCATCCATAAAGTGTTTAAAGGGAAAAAAGGCGGTCAGCTTGGTATGGGACTGCTGGTTGGCGCTATGGATGTGGCGACGGCAAATAATACTGTAGCTATCGTTATGGCAAATCCGATTGCAAAAGAGATGGCGGAGGAGTACGGCATTACACCGCGAAAAACAGCATCGATTTTGGATACGTTTTCTGCAGTTTCGCAGGGAATTATTCCGTATGGTGCGCAGATGCTGGTAGCAATTTCCGCAGCGCATGAATTGGGATATGATCTGTCGGCATTTCAAATTATGCCGAAGTTATTTTATCCGATTCTGCTGTTGTTTAGTTCACTGGTATTTATCTTCCTGGTGCCGCAGAAGGAAAGAAGAGACATATGAATTACGAAGGAATGATTTACCGTCCGCCAAGTGAGGCATACAGCCTGATCTTGCAGGTGACGGTGGGATGTGCGCACAACAGCTGCACGTTTTGTACGATGTACAAAGAAAAAAGCTTTCATGTAAAGCCTTTGCGCGAAGTGGAAGAAGATTTAAAAGAAGCACGAGATTATTACGGAAATCGCAGTCTGCGGATTTTTCTGGCAGACGGGGATGCACTGGTGCTGTCACAGGAAAAATTGTGTACGATTTTACGTTTGTGCAGACAGTATTTTCCAAAGGCAGAGCGCATTACTTCTTATGGAACCGCGCAGGATATTTTGCGAAAATCGAAAAAAGAGCTTCAGGAATTACATGAACTTGGGCTTGATATGATCTATCTGGGGGCAGAATCCGGAAGTCCGGAGATTTTGGAACATATCCACAAAGGTGTGACGGTGGAAGAATATGTACAGGCCGCGGAGCGGTTACGTGGAACAGGGATTCGGCTCAGTGTGACGCTGATCTCTGGTCTTGGTGGACAGAAATTGCTGAAAGAGCATGCGATTGCATCTGCAAAACTAATCACAGCGATGAAACCGGATTATCTGGGATTTCTGACGCTGCTTTTAGAGCCGGGTGCACCGATGCTAAAGGAAGTAAAATCCGGTGCGATGCAGCTTCTGACACCGGCGCAGGTGCTTGAGGAGATGGAGCTGTTTTTGACACATGTAGATTCGGAAGGAACGGTATTTCGTTCCAATCACGCTTCCAATTATATTTCTCTGGCGGGCAATCTGAACCGGGACATTTCGGTGATGCTGGAGAAAATTCAGAAAAGCCGGGAGCGGGATGCATTTAAAAACGAGTCCATGCGTAGATTATAAAGAGCTCCTGAGAAATTTTCTTGAATGCGACTAATTCGTGCCCAGAATATAGATTAGTTGTGACTGGATTACAAGTACATTATTGGTTTGTGCAAATGTGTATAGAAAATAAAAATTGAGTAAATTATTGTATGGCAGGAAAATTTTTCAAATTTCCTGTCATATTTTTTTGCCTTTCTGCATATAAATTACCTAGAAATAAAAGTGGAACTTTGGGTTAAAAGGGAATCTGGCTTTATTTCGGGAATGGAGATGGTGGAATGCGAAGAAAATTCAAAAGACCTCTCACGTTTTTACTGGCGTTGCTGTTGCTTTTTTCACTGACCGGGGCATCTGTGCAGGCGGAAGAATCTGGAAACGCAGGTACTTCCAATCAGGCGCAGACGGTTGTGATGCAGGCGGACGGTACGCAGAAAGAAGATGATGTGGGAGAAACTGCTTCCACGGAAGAAAACATGCAACACAATGCACAAGAGATAAATTTAACAGAAATACAAACGGAAGAATCACAGAAGGAACAGAATGATAATGTAGAAGCCGAGGATACTTTGCAGGAAAAAATAAACTCTGAAATGGATCAGAAGGAATCGTTGCAGGGAGATGAAGCACAGAATGCAGAAAATTCATCTGCAGAAGATGCAACAAAAACTACAGACAGCGATGCTGAGAATCAAACAGGTGAAACTGTAAATGGTTCAGATGTAGAAAATAATGCATCCGAAAATGCAGCAGCTGTGGAACCTCTGGCAGCAGGAAATGTTTCTGTCACAATTACAGATAACATTGAAAATTCCGGAACTTTAAATGCACAGGTTACCGGTGAGCAGTCAGACGGAATCACTCTGGAATGGTACAAGCATGCCGAAGGGACGAATACATGGACAAAGGTAGAACGGCATAAAGTAACCGGAAATTCCTACAATGTATCGGAAGATGGAACCGCTCTGAATGTTGCGCTGGATAAAGGCGCCCGTTGTTTTTACAAGGTTCAGGTAAAGGACGCTTCCGGTCAGCTTCTGGCAGAGTCAGCGGCACTTCAGGTTAGCTACTACAACCAGCTGGAAAATGGAGATTTTGAAACACCGGTGACAACCAAAGAAACTGGTTATCAGCCGTTTTATTCCAACGGAACTCCAGGGCTCATCTGGAAGACAACTGCAAAGGATGCAGAAATTGAGTATGTCAGTGCTGCCACAGATAAGTTTGACAAAGATACCGGAAAGACACATGCACAGCAGTCTCTGGAATGGCATAAGGTAGAGGCAGCAGCCAGTGGAACACAGTTTGCAGAATTGAATGCAAACGAACCAGGTGCGCTGTATCAGGATGTACTGACTACTCCGGGGGCAAAACTTTACTGGCAGCTTTATCATCGCGGACGTGGTACGAAAGCGAATGACAGTAAACAGAAAGATATGATGTACGTGGTGATTATGTCTACAAAACTGGCGGAACAATATAAGGTTGAAACTCAGAGTAAAGTGCAGGATGTTATCACAAATGTGCAAAATAATACCGGAAAATATCCGGGAGCTTCGGTGGCAACCATCACGGACGATAACGTGCAGTGGTATCGTCACACTGGGGATTATGATGTCAGCGAAAATCAGTATCTGACAAGATTTTTCTTTGTTGCAGGCGAAACTGCATTTGATAAAAATGGTGGTGATGGTAAGACAAAAGCTGGAACCGTTGGAAATCATCTGGACAACGTGTCCTTTAGTGAGACACTTCCAGATCCAAATCCGGATACCGGACATTTGCAGATTGTCAAAACAGTACGTGGACTGACGGAGGATCAGGCAGCATCTTATCAGCTGCAGGTGAAAATTACAGGACCGGATCAGAAGTCGGAAACGGTTTCTTTAAGTCAGTTTACCAGAAACGACGATGGTTCTTATTCCTGCACTTATACAAAAACAAATGTGGCAGCTGGAACGTATCGGATCGAGGAAATTTTGCCGGCGGCGATTCCAAACTACCGGGTCGATGCGACATTTAACGGCACAGAGGGAGCCGAAGGAACCATAATGGTGCAGGATCAGAAAACTGCGATTGCAAACATTGTAAACACGTATGTTTATGATATTGTGTCACCACCGACAGGAGTTCAGAATAATGCAATTCCTATGGGAATTTTGATGGGAGCTGCCCTGGGACTTGGCGCAGTATATCTGGTTTACAGCAAACGTAGAAAACATTCACGTTTTTAATGAAATGAACCTGCATAGTAATTAGATTAAAGGAATGGTGGCTATTTGTTTGAGGTGAATATAATCAAGAAAGAACCACGGTAGAAAACGGAAAGATTTATGAAAAGTAATGGAAGGAAAGTGATTTCGGAAAAAGAAACATCAGAAACTGAAACGATGGAAAAACAGGATGTGGCTATTCAAAAAGAATGGCGCTGGTTTCTGATACGTCTGCTGATTTTGATTGGAATTTTGTATCTCCTTTTTGGTGTTATGTTTGGAATCACCACAGTCAAAAATGAAGATATGTCACCCCGCATGAGTGCCGGTGATCTGGTGTTGTATTATCGACTGGATAAACATCCGGTTGCCGGGGATGTCATTGTTTATAAAAAAGACGATCAGCAGTACGTGGGACGAATTGTCGCGAAAGGGGGCGATTCGGTAGAAATTACAGAACAGGCAACAGTGAAGGTCAACGAGAGTGTCGTACTGGAACAAAATATTTTTTATCAGACTCCGCAATACGAAAGTGATGTCATATATCCATTGCAATTGCAGGAGCAGCAATATTTTGTACTGGGCGATTATCGGGAAGGTGCAACAGACAGCCGTTATTTTGGAGCGGTGGATACACGTGAGATAAAAGGAAAAATTATCACTGTGATTCGACGAAATTCGCTATAGGAAATGAGCGAATATTAAGAGAACGGTGAAATACTCAGAGCTTATTTGATAGAAAGTGATATCAGTGGTGGAAGTTGATTTCTTCTCTGATATAACCTTTGATGGATTGTAAATATACGAAGAAAAGAATTTCATCAAACAAGCTGAACAAAAATAGTATGGATTTGAAAAGGAAGGTAAAAGAGTATGAAAAAGAAAATGATCGGACGTGTATCAGCACTGACAGTTGCAGGAGTAATGATGTTTGGCGGAATGCAGATCCCGGCGATGGCAGCCACCGGAGACAGTGTGGTTCAGTTCCAGAAAGTGCTGCAAATGGAAAACGCAGAGGGCGCAAATGTACCGAATGTGACCTATACTTATACCATTACAGCGGGAAGTGCGATAGGTGCAACAGCAAATTCTCCGGAAGTCAAAGCAGGTGTTGGCTTACCAACTATTTCGAGCGTAACTTATACAAAGGGTGACACAATCACACAGAACAAAGTGACAAAGAACGTATCCATCACATTCCCGGATGGAACTTTTACCGCTCCTGGCATTTATCGTTATGTGATTACTGAAAGTGAAAATACCAATACAGATATTACTGATGTGGGCACTAATACACGTTATATGGACGTTTATGTAGTAAATGACAGCGATGGCGGTTACAAAATCGATGCCACTATATTTACAGAAACCGCAGTGACACCGACCTTTGATAAGAATACAAAACAGCCGACATATGGCGGAAAAAACAGCAATATCACAGACGCTTACACCACCTATGAGCTGAGTCTGGATAAAGTAGTAGAAGGAAATATGGGTAACAAGGACCAGTTGTTTAATTTTACAATTAATTTCAAGGGCCCGGCAAACACATCCTTTACTTTTGGAGATAAGAAAGTGGATTTAGATGCACAGGGCAATGGCTCTGTAAGTCTGGATCTGGCAGATAAAACAGCAATTGCTGAAATCAAGGGTATTCCATCCACTGTAACTTATACCGTAACAGAGAATGTGAGCAGTTCCGAAGGCTACGATACCACATTTGCAGTAAAAAGAGGAACCGGCACTTCCCAGAGTATTGCAAAAGATACCGCAGCAAGCACTTCTGCAAAAGTAACAGCAACCTCTCAGGAAATGACCAAAGCAGATAACGCAGTTGTTGTAACAAATACGAAGAAAACGGTATCTCCGACAGGTATTGCACTCAGTGTAACTCCGTATGCACTGCTTGCAGGTCTGGCTTCTGCCCTTGGAGCACTGTTCTTTCGCAGAAAAAAATTATCTTAAGCAGTCGAAATTGAATCAACAGGAAACCGCAGAGCTAAAAAAGCAGCGGCAGAACATGAAAAAGAACAGTGATACAAAATGACAGGAAGCAGGGAATTACAAACAAAAACGGAACAACTGGAAAAAGTAAATATGCAGAATGCAGATTCAAATTCAGAAGCAGCAAATGACCGCAGAATAACCATTGCAGAAAAACTGCTGCGGATTGCGAATCGTAGTATGAATCTATTTGTTGCCTGCCTGATGACGGTGTTGTTTCTGTACGGCGGCTATTCCCTGTGGGACACCTGGCGCATTTATCACAGTGCACTGCCGGATCAGGACCTGATGAAACTGAAACCTGTAAAGGGGGAGGATAGCAATCCCTCTTTGCAGGATCTGCAAAAAATCAATGCAGATGTCTGTGCATGGCTGACGGTGTATGATACCGGCATCGATTACCCGGTGGTGCGTGGGAAAGATGATATGGAATATATCAATAAAGATGTATATGGAGACTTTGCACTGTCAGGAGCAATCTTTCTGCAGAGTGCGAATCAACCGGATTTTTCGGATCCATATAATCTGATTTATGGGCATCATATGAGCAATGGAGCCATGTTTGGTGATGTGGTGGAATTTGCCGATGAAGAATATTTTGCCACGCATGAGACCGGAACCTTATATTTGCCGGAAAAAACATGTTCCATTACATTTTTTGCCTGTGTGGAGACAGATGCGATGGACAGCCAGATCTATGGATATATCGGGGAACCGGATACGACCGGGCAGATGCAGCAGCTTTTGCAGTATGTTCAGGAACATGCGGTGCAGTATCGGGACATTGGTGTAACATCGCAGGATTCTGTGATCGCTCTATCTACCTGTGCGGAATCTGCCACAAACGGAAGGGTGGTGCTATTTGGAAAACTGCAGGAATCCTCTGATAACAAGCAGAAATAGCTGTATTTTGAAAATAGTGAAACAGTTTTCTGAATAATTCTGCTAGAAGAAAGTAGTGTTGTTTTGATGAAAAAAGAATAGGACTAAAAATGTGTGGAAGGAGGTGCGAAATGAAGCAGAAAAACGTGCAAAAAGACAATGTGAATGGAACTGGAAACCTGGTTGTTGAAAAAATCGTGGAGAGCAAAAAAGGTGGCATCTTTGTGTTAGCCATGGTTCTGCTCTTCTGGTGTGCACTGTTATTTGCGTTACCTGCCATGGCGGCGGAAAAGACCTGTGCGGTGTCAATTCCAGTGTCAGTGAAAATGACAGGTAATGGATCTGACAGTCAGACGCAGAAGAATCCGGCTTTTACAGTCGTAATGGAGGCAGCAGACGGACGGACAGACCTTCCAATGCCGGAGCAGAACCAGATACAGATTGGGGCAACTGGGAGCGGGACATTTGACTCCATTCTGTATACAACACCTGGAGACTATGAATACCACATTCGGCAGCTTAGCGGCACAGATCAGAACATCACATACGATGCTACCGAATATGATGTAACAGTTCGTGTGACAAATGCCGAAAATGGCGGTTTGGAAGCCGAAATGTGGGCAGTTCATCCGGGGCAATCCGGAAAACAGAGCCAGATCACATTTGAAAACAAGTGGAAAACCACAGAAACTCCGGGAACCATTGAAACACCAGCCAAAACATCGGTAAAAACAGCCACAGCCGTAACCGCAAAAGCACCAAAAACCGGTGATATGCAGAATCCGGCACTTTACGTGGTCGTAATTATTGTTGCAGCTGGAGTGGCTATCAGTGTTAGTTTATATCGTAAGTATAAGAAAAAAGAAGAATTATAGAAATTATTTTATTTTGCAATGAGTATTCCAATATCAGAATGAGAGAACTATACTGAGCTGGGAATAAAAATATGTGTCGTGAAAAAATATTTTCCATGTAAGATACAGGAAGTGTAGACATTCACGAAACCTAAATAAGCGGCATCGGAACTCTTTTCTCGCCAAGCGATTGTTAGCTGGAGAGACAAGAATTCCGATGCCGCTTTTCATAACCTACCGTTAGAGTTATATTCACTACCTTTCGAAAATTAATAATTTCCCGTAAGAGCCACATTCATAATCTTCCGTAAGTCAATAACCATAATCTCTCGTAAGAGTCACATATCAATCATTCGGTTTATAATAGAAGTGTCCAAACAATCTCTCCGTTTTCAACACATTAATAAACGCATTCGGATCCGCTTCTTTGACAGCCTTTCGCACTTTTTTACTCTCCGCACTGGAAACCACAGAATACACAACCTGTCGTTCCGTATGCTCATAAGGTCCTTCCCCATCCAGAATCGTAGCCCCATGATTCGTTGCTTTTGAAATCGCCTGATAAACCTGTTCCCCTTGATTGGTAACAATGAAAAACGTCTCCTGCTGATATTTTTTATACAGCGCATGCAGCACCTGGGTAGATGCAAACTGGAAAATAATGGAGTAAAGAGCCTTGTCCCATCCAAACATAAATCCGGCAGCAACCAGAATCACTGCATTCAATCCGAGAATGATATTAAAGGCATCCATTCCTTTTTTCTCTGACAGATAAATGGAAATGAAATCAGTGCCGCCCGTAGTGGAACCCATCAGCAGACAGAGACTGATGGCAAATCCGTTAATAATACCGCCGAAAATACTGATCAACAGCACATCAGAAGTAATGGCAATACCCGGAATCACGTCGGTAAGTACACTGGTCAGCACAATACACAGACAGGAATACAGCGTAAATTTTTTACCGATAAAACGGAAACCAATATAGATTGGAATCGCATTCAAAATTACGTTGATCACGGTATAAGGCAGCGCCAGCCCAAGGTACATCTGCGCACCACGCTGGATCAGCAGGGAAAGTCCGGTAGCTCCGCCCGGATACAGACCGCCGGTGCGGACAAAGGACTTGATATTTAAAGCCATCAGCACAGAGGCGAGGCACACGACAATCAGTCGTTTGAAGTCTTTTTTTGGTTCAAATTTCAAAATAAATTCCTCCTTACGTAGCTAGGCATTGGTTCCGGTCGTTTACAGGTAGAAGTTACCTGTACAAAAGCACCTTTTTCGCTGCTTTCCACCATATGATCAATCACATCCAGCACATGCACGGCAAGTTCTGCATTTGCACGATTTTCGCGTTTTTCAAAAATCGCATCTGCCATTTCAGAAGGACCAAGCCCACGACTGTTTTCACTATAGGAAAAGCCATAGTTCAGAATCTGTGGAGTCGGATGATCTTCAAAATCCTTTTGTGCAGGCAGATAGATTACATTCCCACCAAAGGTATTGGGATCGGTCAGTTTCAGTATTCCCTTTTTCCCATAAATCATAAAATGTGCCTGATCCTGAATGGTACTGTCACCGTTGATGGATAGCGTTCCGGCAATTCCGTTTTCCAGTTTTAAAATAGAGAAGACCTGACTTTCGTTTGGATAGGAAATCGGTTTCCCATAAGTGGGACTATCTGGAAATGTGTTGATTCTTTCCGGTGCAAGATTTCGAACGATTGCAGACACTGAATCCACCGGACCGAGTAAACTGATCAATGCTGTCAGATGATATACACTGTAGTCATAACAGATACCACCGCCCGGCATACACAGAAACTGTGACAACCCGGCAAGATAATCCAGATCCCGGTTTGCGCAGATATCAAAAGAAGTCACTTCTCCGATCAGACCGTTATCAATTGCTTTTTTGGCAGTCTGTAAAGCTGCCCCCAGAAAAGTATCCGGTGCGGAGCCGAGAAAAAGATTTTGGGCAAGAGCCAGTTCCTGCAATGCATTGGCAGTTTTTGCAGATAAAGTCATGGTCTTTTCCGTATACACATGTTTTCCGACTTCCAGAGCCTGACGAATCAGAACTTCATGAGTTGGTGCGGGGGTCAGAATGACAACCATATCAATGGATGGATCTGCCAGAATTTCTTCGTAAGTACAAGCCAGAATGCCATATTTTTCGGCTTTTTCTTTTGCATGTTCCAGATGGTTTGCGCAGCAGGCAATGACATTCAAATTGTCAAAGCGGTAAATCATATTTTCCAGATAAATATCACTGATCGCGCCGCAGCCGACAACGGCGACGTTCATTATTTTTCGTCCTGTATTCATATTGAAAACCTCCTAGGTAAAAAACGTGTATATTGCAATTAATATCCAAATAATAATCGAATGTAGCATATGTTTAAAAATGTTCTGGGTGTTCTTGCATATATTCCCGAAAAACTTCCAGAAACAGTGGCACCGCCGGATTGGTTATTTTGTGCTTCCAGGCAATGGCCAGATTAAGTGTATCATTGCTTCCATCTAGTAAAGTGAATGCCAGATTGTTTGCATGCATATAACTGCGGCTGCGATAAGGCAGGATTGAGATGCCTGTGCCGGCTTCTATTGCCTGAAGCAGATTTTCGTACAAGTCAAATTGTTCCGTGATGCGGGGATGAAATCCAATCTGTGCACACAGTTCCATGATGCGCTGGTTCATGTATCTGGCATGTTCCGGATGGAAAACCAGAAAAGGTTCGCTGGCCAGTTTGTCATAATCCAGAATCATTTTCTGAAGCGCCGGATGATCTTTCCGAGTAACCAGACAGAAGGAATCCGACTGGATTTTTTTGACATCCAGCGAGGCAATTTGCTGCAAATCCGGCATCATAGAAAAATAAATATCTGCATCCTGCCGAGCGGCGGATTCTGAAATCTGTAAAGCGTCCTGTCGTATCAGCTTGATCTTTACATGCGGATAGCGAATGTGGAATTGATTTACGGCATCTGGTAAAAACTGATGTGTCGGCGCGGACAGATGGCTGATGCGTAGTACGGAAGGTTGTTCTTTTGCCAGAGTCACTTTTTGCTTTGCATGTTCCATAGCATCCAGAATGATTTTTGCATCTTCGAGAAAGAGTTCGCCGCTATCTGTTAAGGTCACTTTTCTAGTGTTTCGGACAAAAAGCTCCGTATCCAGTTCCTTTTCCAACATTTTTATCTGGTGGCTGATGGCGGGTTGTGTCAGATAAAAATCCTGAGCCGCCCGGGAAAAGTTACGGTATTTGGCTACGGCAATGAAATAGGACAGTTGTTTCTGATCCATAAGTACCTCCGGTTTGATGGTGTAATTACTAAAAATGCAAGCTTGTTATTTCTTACATATGAAAACATGAGAGCCACATTTGTTATCAGTTATAAAAAAAAATTATCAATAATACAAAAATATATGAATTTCACAAATAAAAATCTTCATGTTACAATCAATGTAACACAAAAGAGGTTAGGTGTAAACGAAAATCATGCAGGAAAAATGTCAGGCATTTCCCTGACAAAGTGCCTGATTTTCTTACAAAAACAGAGGAGGTAAAGTTGGTATGGCATTTCAGGTTATGGGAGTTACTGCAGGAAGAAAAAACAGTAATTCAGAAATTTTATTAAAAGAAGCACTGCTTGTCTGTCAGGAGATGGGGGCAGAGGTCAGAATGATCAATTTAAAGGATTACAACATCATTGACTGTAACGGATGTACATCCTGCACAATGGGTATGTCCATGGGAAAATATACTGGATGTTCCCTGGATAATGCGGATGACAAAAAGAAGATTATGGATGTGATGTTGAACCAGGATGCAGTTATTTTTTCCGCACCGACATATGATCTCATGCCGTCATCTTTATTTTTGAAATTTATGCACAGAAATCTGGCATACGAATCAGCATTTTTAACAAAAATCGGAGCAATTGAGCCGAGAGATCGTGTGGGGGCGCTGATCGCAGTGGGCGGTTCTACCCGTTCCTGGCAGTCTATGGCGCTGGAGTGCATGCAGGCAACTACATTTACAAACAGTTTTAAGATCGTGGATATGTATATGGCCACGCAGGTTCCAGCTCCTGGACAGGTTCTGTTATATGATGAAAAAATTGCCCGGGCAAGAGAGATTGGCAAGAATGTCATGGAAGCGCTGAACACAAAACCGGAAGAACGGAAATGGCTGGGAGATCCGGATTATGGATGGTGCCCGAACTGTCACAGCAATTCACTGTGTCTGGGTGAGCCGCAGTGGAAAGGTCTGCAGTATCCGATTGAGTGTACTGTATGTGGCGCAGGCGGTGATCTGGAGCGTACTCCGGACGGAAAATGGAAATTTGTCATTGCGGCAAACGGACTGGAGCGTGATCGCACTACGGAGGAAGGCCGCGGTGTTCACTGTGATGAGATTGCGGAGACACAGGGGGGATTTTTCATGGATCCGAAGAAACGGGAAGAAGTTGCGGCAAAACTGCCAAAATACAAAGAACTGAAATTCCCGGAACTGGATTAATTCTGGAGTATTTCTGCAGAAATCTTCATTATATTAAGAAAAAATTATTTACAGCAAAAAAGAATCAATCCGTGATTCATTTATTATGGATGTGACTAAATAACAGGAAAAAGAAGAGGAGTAAAAATTATGGCATTTACACATTTATTAAGCCCGATGAAAGTCGGCAACAAAGTTTACAAAAACCGTATCGTAAGTGCGCCGATGGCATTCGCACTTGTGGCACAGAACCCGATGGCAGCAGAGGTTTCCTATCGAAAACTGGAAGGACCTGCAAAAGGCGGAAATGCTTGCGTTATTCTTGGTGAGACAGATGTCAACTTCCGTGACGCAGTACGTATCCCGGGATTCAAACCATTTGATTTTGCAAAACCGGAAGAAGATATGGAGACATTCAATGCGGTAAAAACATATGCAGACCGTATCAAAAAGCATGACTGTATCGCACTGGCTGAGCTGGTTCACTGCGGAAAAGAAAAAGTTCCGTTCAACGATCAGCAGGAAGCAATCGGACCGGTGGCCTGTACAAACTCTGCCGGAGTTCCGGTTCGTGCAATGACAAAAGATGATATGGATCGTATCACAAATGATTTTGCGGTAGCAGCTACTTATATGCAGAAAGCAGGATTTGACGGAATTCTGATTCATGGCGGACATGGATTTATTTTTACACAGTACCTTTCCCCATTGATGAATACCCGTACTGATGAGTATGGCGGATCTCTGGAGAACCGTGCAAAATTCCCGATTCAGATCTGCAAATCCATTCGTGAAGCAGTTGGACCTGATTTCCTGATCGAGCTTCGTATTGATGGAACGGATCATCAGCCGGGTGGAATCACACCGGAGGAGACCGGAAGATTCATTCAGATGGTAGAGCAGTATATTACATCCGTACATGTTACCTGTGGTATTTATGAGGAATCCGTAAAATCCGGTACAGAGTCCAGTATGTTCCATGAGCACGGACTGAACATTGAACCGGCTTCCATTATTAAAAAATATACTTCTCTGCCGGTTGGAGCTGTTGGCGGTATCAACTCTCCGGAGCAGGTAGATCAGGCAATCGCAGATGGCAAGATCGACTTTGCAATTTTCGGACGTCAGATGCTGGCAGATCCGGATTTTACACAGAAATGTATGGATGGCGACGAGGCACAGATCCGCCGTTGCTTAAGATGTTATAAATGTTTCCCGGGATCTCCGGAGGAAGGTTATGATGATCTTCCGTTTACCAGTGAGCAGCTTGCAGTTTACGTAGGACATTGTACCATCAATCCAACCGCTCATTTACCGTTTGATGTTGAGCAGCTTCCGCCAGCTGAGAAAGGTCCGCAGAAAGTGCTGATCGTAGGTGGTGGTATTGCAGGTATTCAGGCAGCAATCACAGCAGCAGACCGTGGACATAAAGTAACACTGGCTGAGAAATCAGACAAACTTGGCGGACTTCTGTATTTCACAGACGTAGATATCGACAAACCGGATCTTCGTAATTTCAAAGATATGATGATTCGTGAGGTAAAACGTCATGACGTGGAAATCCTTATGAATACAGAAGTGACACCAGAATTCATCAAAGAATTTGCACCGGATGCGGTAATCCTTGCAACTGGTTCTGTTCCGGCATGCCCGCCAATTAACGGTATTGAACATGCACATCAGGCAATGTCTGTATACGATGGAACCTGTGAGCCGGGCAAAAAAGTTGTCATGATCGGTGGTGGTCTGGTTGGCTGCGAGACAGGTCTTTACCTGCAGAAAACAGGTCATGAAGTAACTGTAGTAGAGATGCTTGACCGTGTGGCAAATGAGTCCTTCGGTATGTACCGTGAGGCTCTGGTATGGGAGATGGAGAAAAACAATATGACCATGCTTCCAAAAACAAAATGTCTGGAGATCACACCGAACAGCGTGAAGATTGAAAATGCAGATGGTGTTCAGGAACTTGAGGCAGATACGGTATTGTATGCACTTGGTATGAAATCTGTGGATTACAGTGCGCTGAAAGAAGCGGCTGGAGATGCAAGTGTGTATGTGATCGGTGATGCAATTCATCCGGGTAAGGTAGATCAGTGTACCAGAACGGGTTATATTGCAGCACTGAAAGTTGGAGCAAGTGAGGAGTCTGTGGCTTATATCCAGGAGTAAAACTTGCTTGTGTAGATAAAAAATATACTTTTATGAAGAGAAATCCGGCAATTTTGTCTCGGTCGCTAGCAATCGCTCCCTGAGAAAAAATTGCCGGATTTTTCTATCTACATAGTGAAGTATATGGATTTTTCATTCACGCCGGCGCTGCGTGCCAGCTGATCGCCACATCTGCGAGAAAAAAATGATGGAAGGTGAAGGGCATGTAGAACTTGCAGGGAAACTTTTTGCGTGATAGTATAAACGATGGTAGTAAAGAGGCTGCGTTCATGAGTAAGTAGCAAAAGTGGATTGCAAATGTCCGCTTTACTACAGAAAAATAATAGAAAATTAAAGGAAACGATCACTGTGAAAAAAGCAATGAAATCCACAATGGTATTTGCTGTTTTGGCAACAATCGTATTTACAATTTTATACAGGATAACGGAAAACGGTGTGCTGCTGTCACTGGCTATCACGGCAGGAACGATCAGCTATCATTTTGTCATGCGTTATACAGTTGCGGGGGTTTTCAGTCATACTATGCACAATCGGGCAAATCTGTCTCGAAAATGGTATCAGCAGAAAAAGTGGGAAAAAAAATTATACCGGAAGCTACATGTAAAGCAATGGAAAAATAAGATGCCGACTTATGAGCCGAGCTATTTTGACCTGAGATTACATACACCGGAAGAAATTGCAGGAGCTATGTGTCAGGCGGAAGTAAGCCATGAAGTGATCGTGATATTCAGTTTTCTTCCATTGTTTACAGTTCCGGCATTTGGTGCATTCTGGGTGTTTTTAATCACATCAGTATTGTCAGCATTAATGGATCTTTTATTTGCTATTATGCAGCGGTATAATCGACCAAGAATTTTGAAACTGTGCAGAAAATAGAGAAAAATGATATGAAAACGGAAAAAATATCGGTGGGATTGCTAAAACGAAGGCAGGATGTGGTATAAAAAATATTACATTCTGCCTTTTTTGCATATCTTCGCTTTTAATGATTAAAAAATATCAAAAAAGTGTTATAATGAAAAAGATTTATCAAAAAACAACATGCGAACTATCGTGTGAAAATACATAAGAGGAAAATAAAACATTATGACATTAAAAGAATTGGAAATTGGTAAGAGTGCAGTGATCAAGACCGTAGGCGGCGCAGGTGCCCTGCGTCAGCACTTTTTAGATATGGGAATGATCCCGGGAGCGGAAGTAACGGTGGTGAAACTTGCGCCGATGGGAGATCCGATGGAGTTACAGATCCATGGTTATGAACTGACACTGCGTCTGGCGGAAGCGGATCAGATTGAGATCGATCCGATTGAAAAACGAAGCAATGAGCATAAGCGTACCGTAAAGGAACTTGGATCTGAGCATCCTGGTATTGGTGAGACCGGAAAATTTCATTCGAAAAAAGATGAAAATCCACTGCCAGAGGGAACGATACTGACCTATGCGTTAGTAGGAAATCAGAACTGCGGAAAGACAACATTATTTAATCAGCTGACGGGTTCTAACCAGCATGTTGGAAATTTCCCTGGTGTTACCGTTGACCGAAAAGATGGTTCCATCAAGGGTCACCCGGAGACGGATGTAACGGATTTGCCGGGCATTTATTCCATGTCTCCTTACAGCAGTGAGGAAATAGTATCCAGAAATTTTGTTTTAAATGAAAAGCCGAAGGCGATCATCAACATTCTGGATGCGACAAATATTGAGCGTAATCTGTATCTGACCATGCAGCTGCTGGAGATGGATATTCCAATGGTTGTGGCATTGAATATGATGGATGAGGTGCTTGGCAATCAGGGTTCCATTGATATCAATGGAATGGAAGCACTGCTTGGTGTTCCGGTGATTCCCATTTCGGCGGCTAAAAATCAGGGCGTGGATGAGCTGATCACCCATGCGCTGCATATTGCAAAATATCAGGAACGTCCATTGCGGCAGGATTTTTGTGATAAGACGGATCATAACGGTTCGGTACACCGCTGTATCCATGCAGTCATTCATCTGATCGAGGATCATGCGCAGGCAGCAGCCATTCCGGTGCGGTTTGCGGCAACGAAAGCAATCGAGGGTGATCCATTGATCCTGGAACAGCTGGAACTGGATCAGAATGAGCGGGAAATGCTGGAGCATATTGTACAGCAGATGGAGACGGAGCGTGAGGTTGATCGAAGCGCTGCGATAGCCGATATGCGTTTTGACTTTATCGAGCGTCTGTGTGAGCAGACCGTTGTAAAACCAAAGGAGAGCAAAGAACGCATCCGCAGTGAGAAAATCGACCGGATTCTGACTGGAAAATATACGGCAATTCCATGTTTTATTGGAATCATGGCACTTGTATTTTATCTGACATTCAATGTGATCGGAGCTGGTTTACAGACACTGCTTGAAATTGGGATTGATAAATTGTCGGCCATTGTGGATGCTGCGATGGCAGCCACACATGTAAACAGCGCTATGCACAGCCTTGTGATTGATGGAATTTTTACCGGAGTGGGAAGCGTTTTAAGTTTCCTGCCGATCATCGTGACACTGTTCTTTTTCCTGTCTCTGATGGAAGACAGCGGTTACATTGCCAGAGTCGCTTTCGTTATGGATAAACTGCTGCGAAAAATCGGACTTTCCGGTCGAAGTATCGTACCGATGCTGATCGGATTTGGATGCACGGTTCCGGCGGTTATGGCAACGCGTACGCTGACCAGTGAGCGGGATCGAAAAATGACGATTTTGCTGACACCATTTATGAGCTGTACGGCAAAACTACCGATTTATTCGTTCTTTGTCAGTGCATTTTTTCCGAAAAAAGGCGGACTCATCATGACTGGGCTGTATCTGCTTGGTATTGGCGTCGGGATTTTAATTGCGTTCCTTTATAAAGGAACCTTATTCAAAGGAGAACCGGTTCCATTTGTTATGGAACTGCCGAATTATCGTCTGCCGGGAGCGAAAAACGTGACACAGCTTTTGTGGGAAAAAGCAAAAGATTTCCTGCAGCGTGCTTTTTCCGTGATTTTTATTGCAACGATCGTGGTATGGTTCCTGCAGAGTTTTGATCTGCATATGAATATGGTCACAGATTCTGCCGACAGTATTCTTGCTGCAATTTCCGGCATTTTGGTGCCGATTTTTCGCCCACTTGGCATGGGAGACTGGCGGATCTGTACTTCCCTGATCAGCGGATTTATTGCAAAAGAGAGTGTGGTATCCACGCTGGAAGTGTTGTTTGGCGGAAGCATAGGAACTATGATTTCTTCTCTGACAGCAGCATCCATTCTGGTGTTCAGTTTGTTGTATACACCGTGCGTTGCAGCTGTCGCATCCATTAAGCGGGAGCTTGGAGCAAAATGGGCAGTTGGCGTGGTCATCTGGCAGTGTGTGATTGCATGGATTGCGGCGTTAATCGTACATCTGATCGGATTATTCGTTGGAATAGTGTAAGCTAAGACTGATAAGATTAAGCAAGCACGGGATTAATTTGCAAAGGTAGCAGGTGATTTAACATAACGTAGTAGAAGTGGCAGGATAGCGTTTTTCTCTGAAAGCGATTGTTAGCTGAGGAGACAAACGCTATCCTGTCACTTTTCATGATCTACCGTTAAGTCATAGATCCATTTTTCATAACTTTCCGTGTAACCAACCAAGAGTTCACAAAATCTTCACAATTTTTTAGCACTCAAGGCTTGACGTGGCTAATAATAAGTGCTATAGTACAACTAGAACAAAGGAAGAGAGATAAAAGGAATGAAGAAAAGTTCCAAGGATCTCAAATCCAATTGCTCAAGCAATCAACACTTCGGATTCTCCGAATGTGCAGAAAATATATTTAATTACTGAAAGGAGTAATGACTTATGATGATGCCTAGTATTTTTGGAGAAAACTTATTTGATGATTTTATGAACGACTTTGCATTCCCGGATTTTACAGACAGTGCAAATATTGAGAAAGCTTTGTATGGTAAACACGCAAAGAACCTGATGAAGACAGATGTCAAAGATACCGAGAACGGCTATGAAGTAGATATTGATCTCCCGGGCTTCAAGAAAGACGAGATCACAATGAAACTGGAGAACGGTACATTGACCGTCAGCGCAGCAAAAGGTCTTGACAAAGACGAAGAGAACAAGGAGAAAAAATATGTAAGACGTGAGCGTTATGCAGGCAGCATGAGCAGAAGCTTCTATGTTGGTGAGCACGTTGACGTTGAGGATATCCATCCGAAATATGAAAATGGTATCTTAAGCTTCGTAGTTCCGAAAAAGGAGCAGAAAGCGGTAGAAGAGAAAAACAAATTTATATCCATTGAAGGTTAATGTGAATTTTCAATAAAAATCTTGAATGAACTCTCCCTGAGTAGATCCCCGGCAGGACGTAAAAATCCCGCCGGGGATTTTTTGTTTGCAAATTGTTTTGTTAAGCAGCTATTACAGAAAGGCAGATTTATCTCAGTCTGAGTTGAGACTCCCACTTCTGCAAGTGGTGAGTAGTAACAAGTATTTCTCAGTGGGAGTTCAATCTCCGACTGAGATAAATGCTCCGCGAGGATGTGCAGTGATTCTGAAAAGAAGATGTCAGCTTGCGCTGACCAGAATCACGCACCAAGTCTCACGTGCGTTCGACTTGAATGATGTAATGATATGGGTGAAAGACAATGATTTTATTGCCCGCAAAACGTATGTTTGGTATAATGGAATACAAACGCGCAGTCGGAAAGGCTGCACATGTAGTATGGGAAAAATTGCAATTCAGAAAGGACAGGCATCATATGAAGTTTTTTCATTTATCAGACCTTCACATCGGATTAAAACTGATCAACCGTGATCTGCGGGAAGATCAGGAATATATTTTGCATCAGATCACGGAGCTTGCGGTGCAGGAACAACCGGACGCACTGGTGATCGCCGGAGATATTTATGACAAAGCGGTTCCATCGGCAGAAGCTATGGAAGTGTTGGATGGATTTATCTCTGAATTGACGGAAAAATTGCCGGATCTGGTCATCATGATAATCAGCGGAAACCATGACAGTGCCATCCGTGTAAACTGCTATCGAAATGTGCTGGCGCGGCAGAATCTTCATATGATCGGTATGCCTCCGGTTCGTCCGGAAGAATGGATGGAAAAAATTGTATTGCAGGATGCATACGGACCGGTAAATTTTTATCTACTGCCATTTGTCAAACCATCTATGGTAAAACAGATTACGGGAACAGATGAAAAGGGAAATAATTTGTCTTACAATGAGACAATCCGACGTTTGATCGCGCGGGAAGATATCAATGAATCAGAGCGGAATGTGTTTGCTAGTCATCAGTTTTATTTGCCGGTTGGAAAGGATGCAGATGAGATTGAGCGTATGGATTCGGAGATCCGCACTGTGGGAAATATTGATGAAGTGTCTGCGGAAGTATTGCAGGTGTTTGATTATGCCGCATTGGGACACATTCATAAACCAATGAAAGTGGGAAGTGAATATTATCGTTATTGCGGTACGCCATTGGCTTGCTCCGTCAGTGAGGCAGGACAGGAAAAAGGTGTGATTGAAGTAGAACTTGGAGCAAAAGGCGAGGTGCAGACACGGGTGCTTCCGTTAAAACCGTTGCGTGAGATTAAGGTTTTGAAAGGAAGTACAGAGGAAGTGCTGGCGCAGTCCTGCGTGGATTATGTATCTGTAACACTGACAGATCAACCGGATTTTGACACGCAGGATCGGATTCGTGCAGCGTTTCCATATTTATTAGAAATCCGTCGGGAAATGCTGACGCAGCGGGAGTATGCGGAGGCATGGAAAGCGCAGGAAAAAATTGATCCATTTGACACCTGTTGTTCATTTTTAGGTGATACTACAGATGAGGAAAAAGAGATTTTACAGGATGTGGTGAACACGGTGTTTACGGGAGGTGCGGCAGAATGAAACCATTGAAATTAACGATGCAGGCGTTTGGCTCCTATGTAAAACCGGGAACCATTGATTTTGAAAAGCCGGAGCAGAATTTATTTCTGATCACGGGCGATACAGGTGCGGGTAAAACAACAATTTTTGATGCGATTGTGTTTGCCCTGTATGGGGAAGCAAGTTCCGGCACAAATAAAAAAAGCGGAAACGAATTGCAGAGTCAGTATGCAAAGCCGGAGTTAGATCCTTTCGTGGAGTTGACATTTTCCGAAGGGGATGGCGCCAGCCGACAGGTTTATACGGTGAGAAGAACCCCGCGGCATATCCGTCCGTTGAAACGTGGAACCGGAACGAAAGAAGAAAAAGAGACCGTTTCACTGATTTTACCGGATCAGACAGAATTTTCCCAGAATAAGAAGGAAACGGATGAGAAACTGGTGGAGATTCTGGGACTGACCAAGGGACAGTTTATGCAGGTTGCTATGATCGCCCAAGGGGAATTTATGGAATTGCTGCGGGCAAAATCCGATGAGAAAAAAGTGATTTTCCGAAAACTGTTCAACACGGAGCCGTATCAGAAAATTGTGGAGGAACTTGGACAACGCCGCAAGGAAAAACAGCAGGAAATCGCCGTGATCCGTACCGAGTGCCAGACGGAAGCCGGGCATATCGAAATTCCAGAACAGTATGAGCGTGCGGACATCGTGCAGGAAATCAAAGAAAAAGTGATCCGTTCGGAACAGTTTCTTGTGACCGATATGGAGCAGCTGCTGGAAGAACTGGAGCAGTTGTGCGCATATTTGCAGGAAAAGCAGCAGGAGATCAAGGCGCAGTTGCAGGCGGCAGAGCAGGAACGAAACCAGGCGCAGGAGAAGTTTGCCAAAGCAGAACAGCTTTTACAGGTGTATCAGCAGCTGGAGCAGGCAAAGACTGTTCTGGACGAATGCAAAGCGGAGGCAGAGCAGATGCAAAAACAGGAACTGTTGACCGGACAGATTCGCAGTGCTTATGAGATTCAGAGTGGTTTTAAACGTTTGCAGGATAGCATGCAATTAATTGAAAACACCGAAAAAGAACTGCAAAATTGTGAACAGCAGCTGCCAGAATTATTGAAAAATGTACAGGAAGCAGCCGAACTGGAAAAAACAGCCGGAGCGGAACAGCAGAAGCAGAATGCGGCATACAACCGTGTGGCAGAGCGCGTCAATCAGGCATTGGAAACTTTCCGGAAGATTGCAGATGTGACAGCGCAGATACAGAAAAAAGAAGCGGAGCAGAAGTCAGCAGAACAGGAAGCAAAACAGGCAGAAGAAAAGCAGAAACAATTAGAGTCACAGATTCAGCAGTGGAAAGCGCAGGAGGAAGCTAAAAAAGATGCGCCGACGAATCTGGCTTACTGGGAAAATCAGAAAAAAGAAGCAGAAGCATTAGCAGAGGAAGTGCAGGAGGCAAAGAAACTGCATGCGGAATCGACAAAGCAGAAGAAAATCGTAGAAGCTGAGCAGAAAGAATTTTCGGATGCAAGCAAGAACTATCAGGAAGCACACGGCAGATACGAAACCATGCGTCAGATCTTTTTTAACATGCAGGCGGGACTGCTCGCAAAGGAACAGTTAAAGCCGGGGCAGCCATGCCCGGTGTGCGGTTCCGTGGAGCATCCAGCTCCCTGCGAACTTGCAGAGGAACACAGCGAGATCACCCGGGAAAAACTGGATGAGATGAGTCTGGAAATTGAAAAACTGCGGGCAGAGCAGGAGACATGTGCACTGAGGGCACATGCAGCAGGCGCGCTGGCAGAGGAAAAAGAACTGATTGCAAAAAATGCGGTTGAAAAGTTGTTCGGACATATGCAGGACAGCTTGCAAGAAAATCCGGAAATGATGGAACTTGCCCTGGCAGAGGCGGTCGTAGATGCCAGTCAGAAAGAACTGGAATTAGAAGGAAAAGAACTGCTGGCAGATGTGAAACTGCTGGAAAAGGTGCAAAATCAGTTACAGAATGCAGAAGCTGAAAAAGTGCAGCTGGAAGAAGCATTACAGAAAGCAAAGGTACATCAGCAGAGCGTACAGACAGAGCTTGAGAGCAGCCGTGCGGTATTAAAAAATCTCACCGGTTTGCTTACCTTTGCATCAAAAGAAGAGGCAGAGCGTGAGTTAGAATGCGTAAATGGAGCCAAGATGCAAGCGGATGAAGCCTATGCGAAGGCAGCGAAGCTGACGGAGCAGGCGCGACAGACGCTGGATCAGGTGCAGGCGCTGGAACACCGCTATCGGGAGGAACTCCCGAAGCTGGTGGAAGCGCGGAGGCAGCGCCAGACGGAATACAAGGCATTGTTGACGGAACGTGATCTGACGGAAGAAAAATGGCAGGAACTGACACAGAAGTATACTGCAAAAGACGCAGAAATGTTTCAGCAGGAAATCAATGTCTACAAAGAAAAACTGGCGCGGGCGCAGGGCATCTACACTTCTGCAAAAGAGCAGATCGGAGAGCAGCCAAAACCGGATCTGGAAGCAATCATGCAGAAGCGTGAAGAAGCTGAAAATCAGTTGCAGAACCTGAGAAACGAACAGGAGCAATGGAATCAGTATACACGGACTGACTGTGCAGCTTATGATATTTTGAAGCCAAAAATGGAAAACCGTGCGCAGATTCTGGCGCAGCATCAGCGGATCAATGAACTGTACAACCGTCTGGCAGGCAATGTCAGCGGTTCCCGTATGGATCTGGAAACCTTTGTGCAGCGGCAGTATCTGGAGAAAATTCTGTATGCGGCAAACCGGCGTTTCCTGGAAATGTCTGCGGGACAGTTTGAACTGCGGATGTATGATCTGGAAAAAGCCGGTGAGGGACGAAATCACGGTCTTGATCTGATGGTATATTCTGCTGTGACCGGAAAAGTGCGGGAAGTGCGTACCTTATCCGGTGGAGAGTCCTTTATGGCGGCATTGTCACTGGCACTTGGTATGGCGGATCAGATTCAGGAAAGTTCCGCGGCAATTCATCTGGACGTGATGTTTATCGATGAGGGATTTGGTTCTCTGGATGAAAATTCCAGAAATCAGGCAGTGCGTGTGCTGCAGGAGATGGCAGGCGGAAGCAAACTCATCGGTATCATTTCCCATGTGACGGAGTTAAAGCAGGAGATTGACGATCAGCTTATCGTAAGTAAGGACGAAAACGGAAGCCATGTGCGTTGGCAGATCAGTTAAGCATATTGCAGTAGACAGAGTTGATTCTTAAAATTTCAGGTTGTATGCAAGATAATTAAGTGTTCAACATTTTTTAATGATTCAATAATATCAATAATAATCCCGGAGGTTTTATGTTAAAATCCCCGGGATTAGTTGAAAAATAACAGGAATATCGGTATTATGTTATAAGATGTGCATAAATCATGCAAACAAATAAAGGGAAGCAGATGAATGCAAAAACAACCATGATAGTGGTACTTTTTGAAAACAATATTTATAGTATTTATATAAGCAAAAGATAAGTAAAAACAGAATATTTTACAGGAGGAACAGAACATGAAAGTTTTAATGTTAAATGGCAGCGCAAAAGCCAATGGAAATACATACAGATCTTTACTGGAAGTAGGAAAACAGCTGGAAAAAGAAGGCATTGAATATGAGATTTTTCAGATCGGTGGAGAGCCGGTGCGTGACTGTTTGGGATGTGGCCAATGTTCAGAAAAAGGATGCGTTTTTGACGATGATAAAGTAAATGAGTTTACTGCAAAAGCAAAAGAAGCAGACGGTTTTGTATTTGGAACGCCAGTATATTATGCACATCCAAGTGGACGGATCATGGCATTTCTGGACCGCGCATTTTACAGCAGTGGAGCATCTTTTGCGTTTAAACCGGGAGCATCCGTAGCGGTAGCACGTCGTGGCGGTACGACAGCATCTTTTGATGCAATGAACAAGTATTTTGGAATCTGTCAGATGCCGGTGGTCGGTTCTACATACTGGAATCAGGTTCATGGAGCAGTTCCGGGAGAAGCAGAAGAAGATGCAGAAGGTCTGCAGACCATGCGAAATCTTGCAAGAAATATGGCATGGATGCTGAAATGTTTTGAAGCAGGAAAGGCAGCAGGTGTGGCGTTACCGCAGACCGAACGTGATTATAAGACAAACTTTATCAGATAGATGATGCAGTTTAAATGGGAACAGTAGAAATGGGAAATATCAGTCTGCAAATTGTGGCAGCAGATGTCGGGAAACAGTTTTGATCTGATCCTGATGGACAGTAACCGGGTTGAAAAGACTAACAGGTTAAAGGGACGGGAAGAAAAATGGCGATTTTAGGAATTGATTTAGGGACAACGAATTCTCTTGGAGCAGTATACCGCAACGGGAAAGTAGAACTGATTCCAAACCGTTTTGGATCATTTCTGACGCCCAGCGTGGTCAGCGTGACAGAGGATGGCAGTGTTGTGACGGGGCAGATTGCAAAGGAACGTCTGATCACACATCCGAAGGATACTGCATTTTCTTTCAAAAAGAATATGGGAAGCGATCAGAAATACAACCTTGGCGGGAAAACATTTTTGCCGGAGGAATTGTCCGGGTTTATTGTCAGTGCCATTGTGGAGGATGCAAAGGCATATCTGGGTGAAGAAATCAAGGATGTGATTATATCCGTTCCGGCCTATTTTCACGATAAACAGCGTGTGGCAACGAAACGTGCGGGTGCGTTGGCCGGTGTCAATGTAAAAAGAATTGTAAATGAGCCGAGTGCGGCAGCATTGGCTTCTTATTTTGATACACAAAATGAGCAGCTTTTTCTGGTGTTTGACTTCGGAGGCGGTACACTGGATGTTTCTATTGTAGACTGCTTTGATACTATGGTAGATATTCTGGCAGTTTCCGGGGACAATCATCTGGGTGGCGATGATTTCAACGAAGCCGTTGCAGAAGGTTTCCTGAGAGAACATCAGCTTCAGCGGGGAAACTTAAGTGAAAAGGAGTACGCGATCCTGCTCCGTCAGGCGGAAAAATGCAAAATCGCCTTATCCACGGAGAAGGAAGTGAAAATGACTGCGGTGCTTGGCGGACAGACATATCAGAGCGTGTATACAAACGAGCGGATGATGCGGGAAAGTTCTGCCGTCTGGAAGCGGATCCAGACGGTGCTTCGGCGTGCCCTGAGGGACAGTCGTGTGGAAGTGGAAGATATCGATGCCGTGATTCTGGCAGGCGGTTCCGGAAAGATGCCGCTGGTACAGTCTTACATGGAGCAGCTTTTTGATCAGACACCTCTGGTAACTGGTTTCAGTGATCAGCTGATTGCCCGGGGACTTGGACTGGTGTGCGGTGTCATGGAGCGTAAGGATGAAGTGAGGGATTATATTCTGACGGATATCTGCCCGTTTACGTTAGGTACCGGGGTGAATAATGAAGCAGATCCGAAACATCCATATATGAGTGCGATCATTGAGCGTAATTCTATTTTGCCATGTTCCAAAATACGCGGTTTTTCTACTGCTGCTGATTATCAGAGCGAAGTGAAAATTGAAATTTTGCAGGGAGAAGAACCATATGCGGAGGACAATGTGCAGCTGGGGGTGGTCACAGTTGCGGTTCCGAAGAAAAAGAAAGGTATGGAGTCGGTTGATGTCCGCTTCACTTACGATATTAACGGAATACTGGAAGTGGAAGTAACGGTTGTATCCACAGGAAAAAGTGTGAAAAAAGTGCTGTCTCAGAACATGGATGAAAAAGAGATTGCCAAACGGATGAAGCAGCTTGAAAAACTGAAAGTACATCCAAAAGATATGACAGAGAATCAACTGATTCTGGAGCGTTTGCAGGCACTTTATGAAGAAGCGTTACCTGAAACCAGAGACAGGTTGATGTATCATATCCGGAATTTTGAAAGTACTTTGGCAGAGCAGGATGCGCGCAGGATTCGGAAATATCGGGAATTTTTAGAACATATGATTGCGTCATTGGAGCATTATGATCCATTTGAGGGAAAACTGGATTTCCCTGAGTGGAGCGATGATGACGATGGCGAAACGTAATCTGTTTTAGATAAACGAATTGGAATCGTCAGACCAGAGATAGAAAGCGTCAATTACGATAAACAGATCAGAAAGAACAAGAAAACACAGACACTTTTGGAGGAGACAGTCAGATGTATGAATCAGAAGCGTATGAGATTTTACATATCAAACGGGGAAGTTCACAGGAGGAGATAAAGGAAGCTTATGCAGCTTTATCCAAAAAGTATCACCCGGAGGAGCATCCGGATGAATTTCAGCAGATCCATGAGGCATATATGACGCTGCGCAGACGGAGCCGTGGACAGAGAAGTGAACGACGAAATCCGGAGCAGGAACCCAAAACGATGGAAGCAGAAGATGCATCTGTTGGAGAAGCAGCAGAGAAAGTAACACCCAAAAGCAATCATCAGGGTACATTTTCAGAGGAAGAATTAGAAGGTACAGAACAGAATACGAATACTTCAGAGAAAAGTACAGATAGCACAGAAGCAGAAGCGCAGGGTGAATATCAGGAAGTGACAGAAGATTATGGCATAGAAGATTATGCGGAGAAAAATGCAGAAAATCAGACTGTATGGGAATCTCAGAGTGAATCTGCACAGCAGGATCCTGCGCTACAGTATGATTTTGACGAAGTAATTGAGGAAAATGAGCGGAAGGATGAGCAACGCCTGATCCTGCTGATTCAGAAAGCCCTGGTTGAGATGGAAATGTTGCTAAAACCACCATATTGCAACAAATTAAAGCTGTTTCAACAGTTTTTTCAGAAACCGGAATATCAGACCGCATTAAAGCAACCGGCGTTTATGGCATATTTTGCAGATATGCTGACAGATAGTCATCTCAAACCAATGATCTATGATCATATTATTGAGTATTATCGTTTCCGTGGACTGAACCCGGCGGATATGTACGAGGAAGCGGCAAAACTCTATTATGTACTGGATGATAAACGTGGGATGAAGAAAAAGAGAGCTGGATTCTGGCAGGGGGTTCTGCCGGTGGCAGCAATCGCCGGTATCCGCGCAGGTACACGATCAGCAAAACCGGGAACCGGTGCAGGAAATCTGTTTGGATTTCTGTTTGTTGTAGTGATCGTGATTGCATTGATGTTTATTTTATATCGTCAGTTGTATAAGAATCATTCCGGACTGTTTGCACAGGCGATGGTTGCGTTATTGTTGATGATTTCTCAGTTTGTCATACTGATGGGAGATTTTTATGCTCCACTGATGGGATCAGATGGGGGAACGGTACTTGCAGTATTCCTTTTCCTGATGGGAATTATCTGGATCATCGGTGTCGGAATCGTTGCGATCATCAAAAAAATGAGCAGTTTCAGGAGAAAAAAATAAGAAAAATATATCGTTCATGTCGTAAAAATGTCATTTCATGCAAATGGCATTTTTTTTTGTATATTTTGTTGTAGAATAGTGACAGAATGTAATGCTTTTTGTAATATTTCTGAAATATTGCGGATAAAGTACGACAAGAGGAAGGAGAGCTTATGAAATATTTAAAAAAGATTATGGCAGTGGCGCTGGCAGTGGGAATGGTATTTTCCGGCAGTGTTGTAGACGGAAGGGCATCGTCCTACAGGGTAAATAATTACTTCGATGAAGCAGCGAATACAACAATTGATGAGCTGTTTTTCTATGATGAAGATGCATACGGAAAAAAACTTGGTGTAACATACGAAAAAACATCTACAGAGTTTGTAGTGTGGGCTCCGGTTGCAACAGATGTAAAAGTTAATATCTATACAACTGGAAGTAATGAAGATGAAAATGCATTTAAAGTAGGCACATATGTGTTGGAAAAACTGCTTAGAAATGGAACATGGACCGGTGCATGGGAAATAACACTTGTAGGCAGATGGGATGACTATTATTATGACTATACAATTACAAATGCAAAAGATATTCGTTATGTGGATGTAAATGGAAACGTTAGTGGATCAACTTTTAATAAATATCAGACAGCAGATCCATATGGTGTTGCTGCCAGTAAAGACGGACAGAGGTCTTATATTATAGATCCGTCTACCGTATCTCCGGATGGTTGGAGCAATGACAGACATGTGTATGTAGATACAGCAAAGGCAAACACGGTTTATAAAGTAAGTGTGAAGAATTTTTCCGCAGATCCGGCTTCCGGTACAACAGGCGGCGGAAAATACAGTGCATTTACAGAAACGGGTGCAACGGTAAACAGTGCGGGTGAACTGGTGTCCGGTATTGATTATCTGAAAGAACTGGGTGTTACAACCGTACAGCTTGCACCGTTTGCAGATTTTGCTTCCACTGACGAATACGGGGAGTATGATATTCAGAACTTTAATGTTCCGGAAAGTTCTTATGCTTCGAAAAAGTCAGACAGCAAGACTGTTATAAAAGAATGCAAAGAAATGATTCAGGCACTGCACAAAGCCGGTATTTCTGTTGTGATGGAAATGCCATATACGCATACGGTTTCTCCGAAAGATTCTGTACTGGAGAAAACAGTTCCGGGATATTTTTATAGAATGGTATGGCGAGATAGTGCAAATGGTTATACCTATTATACAACTACGGATTATGATAATGAATGTGCGACCGAGCGTGCGATGTATCGGAATTATATTGTGGATTCCATGGCATACTGGGCAAAAGAATATCATGTAGATGGATTTTCTATTGATCTGATCAGTAACGTTAATACAAGAAGGGATAGAAACAGCACAAGAGAAAACGACTGGTTATCAGAAATAAAAACAGGACTGGCGAAGAAAGATTCCAATCTGGTGATCTGGGGTGACGACTATCAAAAAGCCGATCGCCAGAACAAAACTTCTCTCTATGATACGATCATCAACAATATCGGTGGCAGTGATTATGGAGAAAGAAACGAAAAAGCAGTAAAAATCTATAAACAGACAGCAGCAGTGAAATATGCAACACCGGGAACCTTATATATGGATGCCGGAGAAGAAATGTGCAACAGTGTCAATGGAACATCACTGAAAGACAGTAATCTGGTTGAATGGCAGGATTCCGCAGAATTTGCCGATGTAGTATCTTATTACAGAGGTCTGATGGATATTCGAAAAGCATTCTCACCGCTTGCCAGGAGCCAGGATATAGCTTCCAAAGAGGCATATGTATTGACAAATACAACAAAAGCTGCCGGTGAATGGAATAGCATGGCAGTATTAAATAACGAGACAGATGCTGCCAAACAGATTACTATTCCGAACGCAGATGCAGATTCTGAATGGGTAATTATTGCAAATGGCGAAAGTGCAGGTGTGGTATCTCTTGGAGAGATTTCCGGAGCTACTGTAAATGTACCGGCATATACCACAATGATCCTTGTAGATAAAGCAAGTTTTACAGGATCAGCTGTATCTACGACAAGAGGAAAAGTGGTTGTTCAGTATTTATTGAAAGACAGCAAGCAGCCATTACGTGAGGCAATTACACTTCAGGGTACACCGGGCACCGGTTATGAAGTACCTGCAAATATAAAGATTCCGTCCGGATATACACTTTTAAGCAAAGAAGGCAGTGAAAAAGGTAAGTATACAGCAGGAACCCAGACAGTCACTTATTATTACAGCACAATAGATGCGAATACTGTGGTAGACGGCATCAAAAATAATGGTACTTACTGTGAAAATGCAAAATTTAAAGTAACCTCTGCTGCTTATACTGAAGTGACAGTTGATGGCAAAAAACTGACCGCAGGTGAAGACGGTTACTATACTGTTTCAGCAGCAGATGGTGTACAGAAAATTGCGCTGTCAGACAAAGACGGATATAGTATTTATCTGACTATTACGGTAAATAAAAATCACACAACGGACAGCAGCGATTGTACAAAAGAATCTACCTGTTCTGTTTGTCATAAGACATTCCCGGCACAGGCAAGTCATAAGTTCGGTGATACGTGGTTAAAAGATGCCACCTATCATTGGAAAGTTTGCGAAAATGAGGGATGTAAAGCAACAAGTACAAAGACAAAACACAGCGGAACAGACGATGGTGACTGTACGACAGCTGTAACCTGTAAAGATTGTGGTCAGATCATTACAGAAGCAAAAGCAGAGCATACCTATGGCGAGTGGCAGTCCAATGGTGACGGCACACATACACGCAAGTGTACCGCACAGGGTTGTACAAAAGAGGAAACCAAAAATTGTACCGGTGGAGAAGCAACCTGTACAAAGAAAGCAGTTTGTACCGAATGCCAGAAAGAGTATGGTGATCTGAATCCGAAAAAACACAGCGGAAGTGTTGAATGGGTACAGACAGAGACAACACATCAGGAAAAATATAACTGCTGTGGCGCAGAAGTTTCTGCAGCTGAGAATCATATTTGGGAAAATGGTCATTGCAGTACCTGTGGATATGGATGTAATCATACCGGAGGAACAGCGACCTGTACCGAGAAAGCAATTTGTATAATCTGTAAACTTCCGTATGGAGAAGTAGATGCGGATCATCATACCGGAATGGAAAACTGGGCACAGACAGCAACAACCCATGAGAAGAAATATGATTGCTGTGGCAAAGTGACAGTAGCAAAAGAAAATCACAAATGGAAAGATGGCGTTTGTGAGACCTGTGGATATGTATGTGTACATAGCGGCGGAGAGGCAACCTGTACCAGCGGAGCTATCTGTGAAAACTGTGGCAAGGAGTATACTGCAAAAGATCCTTCTAAACATAGTGGAAAAGTAGTATGGGTACAGACCGAATCAGATCACAGACAGGTATATGATTGCTGTGACGCACAGGTATCTGCAAGCGAAGCGCATGACTGGGAAGATGGTGCATGCAAAGTTTGTGATTATCAGTGTAAACATACCGGAGGAAGTGCGACCTGCGTGAAGAAAGCAGAGTGCGTGATCTGTGGTGAACAGTATGGTGTATACAATATGAGCGTTCATGAAGGTTTGAAATTTGTCGAAGCAAAAGCAGCTACCAAGACCGCAGAAGGAAATGTAGAATACTGGTATTGTGAAGACTGTGGTAAATATTATATCGAACAGAATGGTTTTGTGGAAGTTACGAAAGAACAGACGGTCGTTGCAAAACTGACAGACAAAAAGCAGGATAGTAATTCCGATGATAAGAAAAATCCTACACCTGCTACCGGAGATACAGATAACAACAAACCGACCGGATCCAACGGTAATGATACAAAGACTACACCGACAACGGATACAAAAGCGGCAAATAAGGCAGAAACTACAAAGAAGAAATCTCCAAAGACAGCAGATGATAATCGTATGCTGGTATGGTTTATTCTCTTTGCAGTGGGAGGAACCGCAGCAGGAGTGACTGTTTACGGTCAGAAAAGAAGAACAGGCAGATAGGAAAGAACGGTTTCTGAGGCAGCGCATACGCTGAAGCGTGAAACACTCTCTTGACATTCCCGTCAGATTCGCTTAGAATAACGGTTGATTACAGTTTTTCAATTAGAAAAGGCATATAATAAGAAATCAGCTGTGACGGGAAATAGTACAGGTGGGAAATTCTACAGAGAGAGGATGTACATGTGATGCATGTATGCTGCGACATCCTTGTTTGGAACATTTGGAACCGAGCCCTGAGCCCCATGCGATGAGTATGGCGTAGAACCGGCGTTAACGGTATTGAGTGGATATGCAGCATAATGCATATAAGCAGGGTGGTACCGCCGGAATTCCGGTCCCTATGAGGGATTGGATTTCCGGCTTTTTCTATCTTAAATAAGTGTAAAGGAGATACAGTCATGGCAAAGGACAAAAAATTAGTAGAAGCCATTACATCTATGGATGTGGATTTTGCACAGTGGTACACAGATGTAGTAAAAAAAGCAGGATTAACCGATTATTCCAGCGTCAGAGGATGCATGGTCATCAAACCGGCAGGTTATGCGATCTGGGAGAACATTCAGAAAGAGCTTGACCGTCGTTTTAAAGAGACCGGTGTAGAGAATGTATACATGCCAATGTTTATTCCGGAAAGCCTCTTAAATGTAGAGAAGGATCACGTGGAAGGATTTGCACCGGAAGTTGCATGGGTAACACACGGTGGATTAAACCCGCTGCAGGAGCGTCTCTGCGTACGTCCGACATCGGAGACATTATTCTGTGATTTTTATAAAAATGATATCCAGTCTTACCGCGATCTGCCAAAGGTATACAATCAGTGGTGTTCCGTTGTAAGATGGGAGAAAGAAACACGTCCGTTCCTTCGTTCCAGAGAGTTCTTATGGCAGGAAGGTCATACCGCTCACGCAACTGCTGAAGAAGCTGAGGCACGTACAGTACAGATGCTGAACCTTTATGCAGATTTCTGTGAGGAAGTACTGGCTATGCCAGTCATCCGCGGACAGAAAACAGAAAAAGAAAAATTCGCAGGTGCTGAGGCTACTTACACCATCGAAGCTCTGATGCATGATGGAAAAGCACTGCAGTCCGGTACAAGCCACAACTTCGGTGACGGATTTGCAAAAGCATTCGGTATCCAGTATACAGACAAAGAGAACAAATTACAGTATGTACATCAGACATCCTGGGGTATGACCACACGTCTGATCGGTGCCATTATCATGGTTCACGGCGATGATTCCGGACTGGTTCTGCCGCCGCACATTGCACCGACACAGGTTATGGTAATTCCGATCCAGCAGAGAAAAGAAGGTGTTCTGGAGAAAGCACAGGAGATTCAGGAGCGTTTAGGCAAAGTCTGCCGTGCAAAATTAGATGATTCTGATAAGAGTCCGGGATGGAAATTCTCTGAGCAGGAGATGCGTGGTATTCCGATCCGTGTAGAGTTAGGACCGAAAGATATTGAGAACAATCAGTGTGTACTGGTTCGTCGTGATACCCGTGAAAAGACAGTTGTTTCTCTGGATGAAGTAGAGAATGTAGTTCCTGAGTTATTAGAGACCATTCAGAAAGACATGTTCGAGCGTGCAAAAGCACATCGTGATGCACATATTACAGATGCTCACAACTATGACGAGTTCTGTGACGCAGTAGAAAATAAACCGGGATTCATCCGTGGTATGTGGTGTGGAGACCGTGCATGCGAGGACAAGATTAAAGAAGAGACAGCAGCAACATCCAGATGTATGCCGTTTAACGATCAGGAGCATATTTCTGATGTATGCGTATGCTGTGGAAAACCAGCGAAAAAACTGGTTTACTGGGGTAAGGCATACTAGGAATCAGCAAAAACAGCTGATCCTCAGTATAGGAGATCGCACAGATTTGCAGAGGAAGATGTCATTTTGTGACTCAAATCTGGCGGGAAAAACGCAGAGACGTTTTTCTGTTAAAATAAAAATCAGCATGAGAAAATAAAAGTTCAGGAGGGTGCGTATGAAGATCGAGTTACCGGAAAAAGTAAAAACCGTCATTGGTGAGCTGAAAGCACATGGCTATGATGCCTATGCGGTAGGCGGTTGTATCCGTGACAGTATCCTTGGGCGCACCCCTGGAGACTGGGATATTACCACGTCTGCCAAACCGCAGCAGGTGAAAGCAATTTTTCCACGGACGGTGGATACCGGGATTCAGCACGGAACCGTAACAGTGCTGATGGATAAGGAAGGATTTGAGGTCACTACTTACCGGATTGACGGCGAATATGAGGATGCCCGTCATCCCAAGGACGTGATCTTTACGTCAAATCTGCTGGAAGATTTAAAACGCCGGGATTTTACCATTAACGCTATGGCTTATAATGATGAAACCGGTCTGGTGGATGCTTTTGACGGTATCGCAGACTTAAAGGCGAAGCGTATCCGCTGTGTAGGAGAGCCGACGGAGCGTTTTACCGAAGACGCCCTGCGCATGATGCGTGCGGTTCGTTTTGCGGCACAGCTTGGATTTACTATTGAAGATGCCACCCGTCAGGCAATCTGTGATATGGCGGAAAACCTGTCAAAAATCAGTGCAGAGCGGATTCAGGTGGAACTGGTGAAACTGGTGACATCCGATCATCCGGAGGAGATGAAAACTATCTATGATACCGGAATTGCTGCTGTGATCCTGCCGGAATTTTGTACCATGATGGAAACAGAACAGCATAACCCACATCACATTTATACGGTGGGAGTGCATACAATTCGCTCCATGCAGGAAATCCGGGCAGACAGAGTGCTGCGTCTGACTATGCTATTCCATGATGTGGCAAAACCGGTCTGTCGCACAGAGGATGAAAACGGAATCCATCATTTTCACGGTCATCCGGAAGTTGGAGCAGAAATGGCGCGTAAAATTCTGCGCAGACTGAAATTTGACAACGATACGATCCGAAAAGTAACCGCACTGATTCGGGCACATGACGATCGTCCGCCATTGAAAGGACGGGCAGTCCGCCGGGCAATCTTCCGCAACGGAACGGAGCAGTATCCGGAGCTTTTTGAGGTAAAACGGGCAGATATTCTGGCGCAGAGCAGCTTTTTACAGCAGGAAAAACTGCTTTACGTGGATCGCTATGAACATATGTATCGCCAGATCATAGAAAAACATCAGTGCCTGTCCTTAAAGGATCTGGCAGTAAACGGTTCCGACCTGATCGCAAGAGGGATTCAACCGGGCAAAGAGATTGGTGTAATCCTGCATGCGATGCTGGAACAGGTTCTGGAAGATCCGAAGCTGAATGAGAAAGAAGCGTTACTGGACTGGTACTTTAACTCAAATAAGTAAGTCCCTTGTGTTCCTTAGATAAAGTGATTTTTACATGAAACAATAAGAAATAAAGGACTTCATCACTAAGGCATAATTTAACACACCTCTTCATATGATTAAAAGAGTGCAAAACGGAAATCAATTGTACATTAATCATATAAAGGGGTGTTTTTGTGTATTATCAGGTGGAACAGGTTCTGGAAAAACAGGAACCGGAGATTGAAAAATTTTACAAGGGACGGGGGATTCTGATCTGTGAATCAAAACAGAATCTGTTCGCGCTGAAGGAATATACCGGCTCTTTACAGAAAGCAGAATTTTTGTACTGGCTGGGGATCTGCCTGGAGCAGCAGGGGATTCGCTGTGATGCGATGCTGAAAAATAAAGAAGGCGCACTGCTCACAGAAGGTGTGGATCATGTTTTTTATACATTTCACCGCTGGATGCGCGGGCGGGAATGTGAAGTAAATAACAGAGTCGATCTGCTGCTGGCAGTTTCGTTTCTGGCGCAGTTTCACCGAAGCTGCTGTGGGGAAGAATTTGTCCGTGTGTCAGAACAAAAAAATGTATCGGAGCAGAAAAATACGGAAAATGCGGAGGCAGACAGTAACGGAGGACTTTGTGTGGAATACCGCAAACACGACCGGGATCTGCGGCATATCCGCAAGTACATATTAAAGCGGAATAATAAAAGTGATTTTGAACGGTTGTTTTTACAGTTCTTTGATCAATTTTATCAGCAGTCAGAAACTGTGGTGGATTTTCTGGAAAAAGATCCCGAAAAGGATGGCGGATACACGGTGGGAATCTGCCATGGGGAAGTGAATCAGCATAATATTTTATTTACGCCGGATGGAGCGGCACTGATTCATCTGGAGCATGCCGGAGTCGGACTTCAGATTTCGGATCTGGGGAATTTTATGCGCAAGATCATGGAGAAAAATAACTGGAATGTGCGGCTTGGCATGGAGCTTCTGGAGGGATACCGCAGGAAACAGGAGCTGACGGCGCAGGATTTGCAAGGTCTTTATTACCGGTTGTCCTATCCGGAGAAATTCTGGAAAATTGCCAATCAGTATTACCGCACGCGGAAAGTGTGGGATTCCGGCAAAAATTACGAAAAATTGCAGAAAGAGATCCGGCAGAACCAGGCAAGAGGAGAATTTCTTGCGGTGTTGAAACAGGAATTATAAGAGAGCAGTTTTATGTGCAGATATGAGCGATATCTGCACGGATATGATGCGCGAACTGCAAAAAATTAGTTTCCAATTACTCACCGTTATGCTATAATAAACGTGTATGAGCAAAATATGCTCACATGATTGAAGTGAACACAGGAGGTTAATGTCATGGGTTACAGAGAAGCATATGAATCCTGGTTAAACAATCCTTATTTTGATGAGGATACCAAGCAGGAATTGCGTAACATTGCAAATGATGAAAAAGAGATAGAAGACCGTTTTTACATGGATCTTGAGTTTGGTACAGCAGGTTTGAGAGGTGTCATCGGTGCCGGAACGAACCGTATGAACGTTTATACCGTTCGTAAGGCTACACAGGGACTTTCCAACTACATCATTAAAGTAGGGGCTCAGGCAAAAGGTGTTGCAATTGCTTATGATTCCAGAAGAATGTCTCCGGAATTTGCAAATGAAGCAGCATTATGTCTGGCAGCAAATGGCATTAAGGCATATATTTTTGAGAGCCTCCGCCCGACACCGGAGCTGTCCTACGCAGTACGTTATCTTGGATGTACCGCAGGTATCAACGTAACAGCAAGCCACAATCCACCGGAATACAACGGATACAAAGTATACTGGGAGGATGGCGCACAGATCACACCGCCGCATGACAGCGGAATCATGGCAGAGGTAAAAGCTGTGACAGATTATGCAACTACCAAGACAATGTCCAAAGAGGACGCCGTTGCAGCAGGTCTGTATGAAGTGATCGGCGCAAATATTGATGATCCGTATATCGCAGAACTGAAAAAACTGGTTCTGAATCAGGATGCCATCAATGCCGTTGCAGATGATCTGAAAATTGTATACACACCACTTCACGGTACAGGAAATATCCCGGTTCGCCGTGTATTAAAAGAGCTTGGTTTCAAACACGTTTATGTAGTTCCGGAGCAGGAACTTCCGGATGGTGAATTCCCGACTGTAAGCTATCCGAACCCGGAAGCTGCTGAGGCATTTACTCTTGGACTTGGCATGGCAAAAGAGCTGGATGCAGATCTGGTACTGGCAACTGATCCGGATGCAGACCGTCTTGGCGTTTATGTAAAAGACAGCAAAACAGGCGAATATCATTCCCTGACCGGAAATATGTCCGGATGCCTGATCGGTGCTTATGAGATCAGTCAGAGAAAAGAAAAATACGGACTTCCGGCAGACGGAGCCTTTGTAAAATCTATTGTTTCTACAAACCTTGCAGATGCTATCGCAGCAGATTATGGTGTAAAACTGTATGAAGTTCTGACCGGTTTCAAATTTATCGGACAGAAGATGCTTGAGTTTGAGACAAAAGGAAACGGCACATACCTTTTTGGTATGGAGGAAAGCTACGGATGCCTTCCGGGTACATACTGCCGTGACAAAGATGCTGTTGTTGCATCTATGGCACTGTGTGAGGCAGCTGCATACTACAAGACACAGGGCAAGACTCTGTGGGATGCAATGCTGGATCTCTATGAGAAATACGGCTATTACAAAGACGATGTTAAAGCGATCACATTAAAAGGTATCGAAGGTCTTGCAAAGATCCAGGAGATCATGACAACACTGCGTGACAATACACCGGCACAGATCGGTGAGTACAAAGTGCTGAAAGCAAGAGATTACAAGAAAGATACCGTTACAGATCTGGCAACCGGTGAGGTAACACCGACAGGTCTGCCGAATTCCAATGTTCTGTATTACGAACTTCCGGATGCAGCATGGGTATGCTTCCGTCCGTCAGGTACAGAGCCAAAACTGAAATTCTACTATGGTGTGAAAGCAGATACCATGGAAGCAGCAGATGCCAAAGCAGCAGAACTTGGTGCCGCTGTTATGGCAATTGTTGAGCCAATGCTTGGCTAGAAGAAAACAGACTGTTTTTATGTTGAAAACTGTCTGGAAAACCGCTGAAAACGTGGTTTTCCTTGACAAATACAGGGAAAACAAGTATAAATAGTCTATATAATAAAAAAGAGAACACGTTTCGTTCTATAGGAGGACAATTATAATGAACAAGACAGAATTAGTAGCAGCTATCGCTGAGAAAGCAGAACTTTCCAAAAAAGACGCAGAGAAAGCATTAGCAGCATTCACAGACATCGTTGCAGATACTTTAAAAAACGGTGACAAAATTCAGTTAGTAGGTTTCGGTACTTTCGAAGTAGCTGAGCGTGCAGCAAGAACAGGAAGAAACCCACAGACAGGTGCTGATATGGAAATCCCGGCTTCCAAATCTCCGAAATTCAAAGCTGGTAAAGCATTAAAAGATATCGTAAACGCATAATTCGTCTGACGAAGTACAAATAAAAACGAAATAAAAAGCGATGTTTATTCAGAAATGAATGTGAACCGTTTTTATTAAGTAAAAATTTTGCAGATAAAAAGCAGATCATTGGGGGCATTCCGTTATGGGACATGCCCCCTTTTATCATCAGATTAAAAATGGAAGTAAACCATTGGTCTGAACAAGTCGAATTGGAGCAGATTATGAGATTAGACAAATATTTAAAAGTATCCAGACTGATCAAACGCCGCACCGTGGCAAATGAAGCCTGCGACGCAGGACGTGTCATGGTAAACGGTCGTGTGGCAAAGGCTTCTCTGGATGTCAAAGTGGGCGATGTGATCGAAATTGCCTTTGGAAACAAATCCGTACGTGCACAGGTGCTTCAGGTAGCAGATACTTCCCGTAAGGAAGAAGCAAAAGAGATGTTCAAATACCTGTAGAAACAATTCCCGATGGTGGAAAGTAAATGCATTTGTAGAAACCATCAGGAAGGATGCATGTATCAGTCATAAATACAGACGACCTCCCATATACTGGAAACAGTAAGGGAGGTTTTTTTATGGAAGAGAGACAGGCATCCAGACAACACAAGATAATCCTGACAAACCGCGGAACCTGTGCGTTGAATGGCATATCGGATATCTTATCCTTTGATGTAAATGAGATTTTACTGGAGACAGAAATGGGGATGTTGATGATCAGGGGCATGGACCTTCATGTGAACCGTCTGACGCTGGAAAAAGGTGAGGTGGATCTGTCGGGAAAAATTGATTCCATTCAGTATTCGGATGTAAACAAGGGAAAAGCATCACAGGGGGAGTCGCTTCTGGGGCGGCTGTTCAAGTAGATGGTAAGTCCGGGGATCATGCAGCAGGGCAGTCTGTTTTTGCATGCAATGGCGTTTGGCGTGGCATTGATCTTCTGTTACGATCTGCTGCGGATCTTTCGCAGAGGGGTTCCTCATGGAACCGTGTGGATCGCTGTGGAGGATATGTTTTTCTGGCTGATCAGTGCCTTTGTGCTGTTTCAGCTCATGTATGAGAAAAATGATGGAAAGCTACGCTGGTTTGTGATCATGGGCGTGCTGCTTGGCATGATCCTGTACAACGTGAGCCTCAGCCGGTTTGTGGTACGTTTTGGAAGTTTCTTTTTCCGTCTGGTTTTACGTGTGATCCGGGCAGTTATCATGGGCATTGTGAAGATATTACAGTTTCTGTTGAAGCCTTTGGGTAAATGTATCCAACGCACTTGCAGGACAGGTAAAAAAAGCAGTAGATATGTAAAAAAACAATTGAAAAAACTATACAAAACAGTTAAAATGGGTTTGTATAAACTGTAGACGCAGGATATGAATAACAGAGGGTGAAAAGTCGTATGCGTAAAATGAAGCAGAAAAAGAAAAAACAGAATAGAACAGGTAAAATCTGCGTTTCCTGCGTGGTAGTCGTGCTGACCTTGATCATGTCCGTACAGATCGTACATTTATACGGAGTGAATGAAGGGTACAAACAGGAAGAGAAGACCAAGAAAGAACAGTTACAGGCAGAGAAGGATCGGGCAGAAGAACTGAAACAGAAGGAAGCTTACGTCGGTTCCGAACAGTACATTATTGATACTGCCAAATCAAAACTGGGTATGACCTATCCGGATGAGATTGTTTTCAAAGAGAAATAAGCAAGACCATGAATTTTGAGTGATTTCAGGATTCATGGTTTTTTTAACTTCATAAACAGGTTCAAACCCTTCGATTCGATTCAAAATCCTTTCCGTGAACAGATTTTGCCGAAAACTTTTGCAAAACCGGACAAGGGTTTGACAAAGATTTTATAAGGATCGGACTAGAATGATTCCCTGAGCGGATTTAACCAAATAAGCTGCATGGCTGAAATTGGGTTATGAGCAGGTAGTATGAGCGGATGGTGAACATCTGCTTGATTATCAGGGAGGGAAAAATATGAAACGATTCGATCTGAAACAATTACTTTTGTGCATTGCCACGCTGGTATCGTCCCAGTTTGAACTGGCAGGCGTTTACCCGCTGATTCCGGCGATTTTTATGACTGGATTCTTAAGTGGCGTCAACCGCAGTCTGCTGTTTTTGTGCACCATGGGAGGGCTGATCATTCTGGCACCGGTGACGGTGCTGGTCAAATACGGTCTGATCGTGCTGTTGAGTACGGTGCTGATCCGTGGTGTGGAATGGTACAGCGGACATTGCAGGACGGTTCCGGCAGCGATCCTCACAGCAGGGATCACTGTGGCTGTTGGCATCGGATGGAGCAGTATGAAACTGCCGGGGACGTCGGCGGTTTTTATCCGAATATGTGAGGGAATCTTAGTATGCGGATTTATCTATGTGGTGACAAAACTGCTGTCACTGATTCCGGAGTGGGAGCCACGTTCAGCAGGAGAACTGCCGGTGTACGTCCCGGGCGGACAGCGGTTGAATGAGTATGCGGAATCTTTTGAAAAATTATCGAAGACGTTTCGGCAGATGAACCGCTATAAGGAAGATTTTACCGCGGAGGAGCTTGGACGGATGCAGACGGAGGTCACCGGAAGAATCTGTGCGTCCTGCAATCAGTGTGCAATCTGTTGGGAAGAAAATACGACACCGATGTATCAGGTGCTGTACCGCTTTTTGCAGGCATTGCAGCGCGGGGCAGATGTCAATGAGAGTGCACAGGAACTGGAGCAGTATTGCCCGTACAAGGATGAGATGATCGAACAGATCATGCTTGTGTTTGAAAAGGCGCATCTGAACATGGCGTGGTACAACCGTCTGCAGGAAAACCGGGATGTGATCGCGCAGCAGCTGGATGCCATGGCGTACATTATGGAGGACTGTGCCAATGAGGAACAGGACGTGACCGCACGGGAGGGAAAACTGGCAGCTACCATGCGTTACGCGTGGAAAGAGCGGGGGATCACGGTGGAGCAGCTTCGGATTCTGGAAAACAGTCATGGAAAGTGGCAGATTTATTTTCAGGGAAAAACCCGTGGCACAAAATGTATATCTGTGAAAGAAATGGCAAAAATAATCAGCAGTGTGAGTGGCAGAAGTTTTAAACCGGTGAAGGACAGTAAGGCGCTTCTGGGAGCAAAAAGCATGTCGCTGCTTTTCTGTGAAAGCTGCCGTCTGACGGCGTATTACGGTGTGGCAAAAGCCATCCGGGATGATGAGCAGGTATCCGGGGATAATTTTTCTTTTCAGATGCTGGATAACGGAAGCTGTATTATGAGTGTGTCCGACGGCATGGGAAGCGGTTATGCAGCTTGTAAAGAGAGCGAAATGGTGATAGATTTAATAGAGAAATTTATGGAAGCCGGATTTTTGCCGGATACTGCCCTTCGCATGATGAATTCTGCCATGGTGACACACGGAGAAAATAATCTGTTTTCCACAGTGGATCTGATGCGGCTGGAATTGGACAGCGGTATTGCAGAATTTTACAAGATCGGTGCGGCGGTGACGTTTATCCGCCATGGTGACGAAGTGCGCGTGGTGGAACAGAGCAGTCTGCCGGTGGGGGTGTTTGCCGGACAGAAAGTGCCGAAGATCACACAGAAACTGGAAAACAGTGATTTTGTGGTGATGGTGACGGATGGCGTGTTAGAACATCTCCATGTGGAGAATGCAAATCAGACGATGCAGGAGATCATTCGCGCGGTCACAACCAACAATCCGGCGCAGTTTGCCAGAGAGGTATTAGACCAGGTGCTGCTTTTTACCGGTGGTCGTGTGCGGGATGACATGACGATCCTGACAGCCGGGATCTGGGAGCGATAGGTCGAAAAAGATGCTGACAGCTGGAATCTGGGAGCGGTAGATGGGAAGAAGATACCGACAGCTGGAATCTGGAGCGATAGACGGAAGGAAGAAGATGCAAAAGAAAATACAAATATTTATCAGACAATATCATATGATAGAAGAAAACGATCATGTGGCAGTAGGGGTATCCGGGGGCGCAGACTCCGTCTGCCTGCTGCATCTGCTGTGCGAACTGCGAAAATGCATGCATTTTCGCCTGACAGCGGTGCATGTGGAACACGGCATCCGCGGCGCGGAAAGTCTTGCAGACGCGGCATTTGTCAGGCAGCTTTGCGCAGACTGGAACGTGCCGCTGCACACATTTTCGGTGGATGCGCTCCACCAGGCAAAAACGCAGCATCAGTCGCTGGAGGAAGCGGCGCGGGAGCTGCGTTATCGCTGTTTTTATGAGGCTTGCCGAAAATGCGGTGCAAACCGTCTGGCAGTGGCACACCATGGTGATGACTGTGCCGAGACGGTACTGTTTCATCTGAGCCGCGGAACGGGGCTCAGAGGCCTGTGCGGCATTGTTCCGGTGCGGGAACTGCCGGAACAGAAGCTGACGCTGATCCGTCCGCTGCTCTGCGTGACAAAGGCAGAGATTGAGGCGTATCTGGAACAGATCGGGCAGGAATATCGGACGGACAGCACGAATGCGGATGTGACTATGAGCCGCAACCGGATCCGCAGTCAGGTATTGCCGCAGCTTTGTGAGGTGAATACTGCCGTTGTGCCGCATATCGTGCGCACCGCGGGCTATCTGGAAGAAATCTGTGAATATCTGGATGAAGCGGCGTGGGACGCAGGCAGTGCGTATATCACATATGAAAGGGAAAAAAATAAAATTGTAAAAATTCGTTTGCAGAGACAAGGCATATTAGCCATGCCAACGGTATTGCAGAAAAATCTGATCCACCGTCTGCTTGGCGAACTGGCAGGCAGCAAAAAAGATCTGACCGCAGCTCACATGGAATCCGTGCAGGCACTTTTTACCGCTCAGGTAGGTAAAAGCGTATGTCTGCCTTATGGAATCCGTGCGTATGCGGATTATGAGCAGATTGTGTTGCAGAAGGAATTCGGACAGAAAAAACAAACAGACCAGACAGATCGGAACAATCGAAAAAAGCAAAGTGCTAAAAATAAAGCAGAGAAAAAGACAAGGGAATATGAACTTGTGATTCCAGGGGAATGTATTTTAGAATCCGGGGAACATATTACGACAAAAATCCTGGAATTTGATGGAAATTTTCAACAAATTCCGGAAAAAACATGTACGAAATGGTTTGATTATGATAAAATCAAAGATACTGTTCAGATAAGAACACGCCGTCCGGGAGACTATCTGCAGGTGCAGGCAGCGGGGGGCCACAAGAAACTGAAAGATTATCTGATCAACAGTAAGATTCCGAAAGAGGAACGGGATCAGCTGTTGCTGCTGGCAGAGGGAAGCCATATTTTGTGGGTGATCGGTCAGCGCATCAGTGAAGCATACAAGGTAACACAGAAGACAAAGCACATTTTTGAAGTGTGTATACATGGAGGAAAAGAGAAAAATGAGTGACAAGATTCGTGTTATGTTTACCGAAGAAGAAGTAAACAACAAGATCAAAGAGCTGGGAGCACAGATCAGTGCTGACATGAACGGTGAGCCGGTAAAGATCATCTGCATTTTAAAAGGTGCAAGTTTCTTTGCGTGTGAGCTGGCAAAACGCATCACTGTTCCGGTTTTCATTGATTTTATGTCTGTATCCAGCTATGGTGACGGAACAGAGTCTACCGGCATCGTGCGTATCATCAAAGATCTGGATGATTCCATCGAAGGAGAAAATGTACTGATCGTGGAGGATATCATTGATTCCGGTCGTACCTTAAGCTATCTGGTAGAAAATTTAAAGAGCCGTGGAGCAAAAAGCGTACGTCTCTGCACACTGATGAGCAAACCAAGCCGTCGTGTGGTAGAAGTACCGGTTGATTATATCGGATATGAGATTCCGGATGAGTTCGTCGTAGGCTATGGCCTGGATTATGCACAGAAATATCGTAACCTGCCGTATGTAGGCGTGGTAGAGAACGACTAATCTCAGTGCGAATGCTGGTTGCAAAATGATTGCGTTCATGAGCAGGCAGTGAAAGTGGATTGAGAATGTCCGTTTTACATGAGAATCCCGCTTTTGAAAGTGGAAAGGAATAACTCTTGAAATATGAAAAAGGAGGGCTTTGAAAATTGAAACGTAATTTTAGAGGCCTTGGAATATATGTCTTTATTTTCCTGATCATTGTGTTTGTATGGCGTGCTTTTGGCAGTAACGGTCTGAACACAAATACCTGCACCATGACAGAGTTTCAGCAGGAACTGGACAGTGATCAGGTTAAATCCATTGTGATCCGTCAGAATGAAGAAGTTCCGACGGGTAATCTGACGATTGTATTAAATGACGGAAGCCGCGAACAGATGAGCGTTTCCGATGTCAAAGAGATTGAAAGCATGCTCAAAAAAGCAAATTTTGAGGATTATACGCTGAAGGATGTACCGGGAGAAAATGTATGGATTCAGCTTCTTCCTACATTGCTGATGGCGGGAGTCCTGATCTTCTTTATTATGAGCATGTCCGCACAGTCCGGTGGCGGCAGCAATTCCAAAATGATGAATTTTGGCAAGAGCCGTGCGAAGATGACCATGGGCGAAAATGTCAATGTCAAATTCAGTGATGTAGCCGGATTGAGTGAGGAAAAAGAGGAACTGGAAGGAATGGTTGATTTCCTGAAAGATCCTGCCAAGTATACAAAACTTGGTGCACGTATCCCGAAAGGTGTCATTCTTGTGGGACCTCCGGGTACCGGTAAAACTCTAATCGCAAAGGCAGTAGCCGGAGAAGCGGGCGTACCGTTCTTCTCTATCTCAGGTTCTGATTTTGTGGAAATGTTTGTCGGTGTCGGTGCTTCCCGTGTCCGTGATATGTTCGCAGAGGCAAAAAGACATGCACCGTGTATCGTATTTATCGATGAGATCGATGCAGTGGGACGCCGTCGTGGAACCGGCATGGGCGGTGGACATGACGAGCGTGAGCAGACCTTGAACCAGATGCTGGTTGAGATGGATGGTTTCGGAGTCAATGAAGGAATCATCGTGATCGCAGCAACAAACCGTGTCGATATCCTGGATCCGGCGCTTCTCCGTCCGGGACGTTTCGACCGTAAAGTATATGTTGGCCGTCCGGATGTGGGCGGTCGTGAGCAGATTCTGAATGTACATGCGAAAAACAAACCGCTGGCAGATGATGTGGATCTCAAACAGATCGCACAGACTACCGCAGGATTTACCGGAGCTGATCTGGAAAACCTGTTAAATGAGGCTGCTATCATCGCGGCAAAGGACAAACGGATGTACATCTGCCAGAATGATATCAAACGCGCATTTATCAAAGTTGGTATCGGTGCAGAGAAGAAGAGCCGTGTTATTTCCGAAAAAGAGAAACGGATCACAGCGTTCCACGAAGCAGGTCATGCGATTCTGTTCCACCTTCTGCCGGATGTGGGACCGGTTTATACCGTGTCTATCATTCCGACGGGCGCAGGAGCAGCGGGTTATACCATGCCGCTTCCGGAAAAAGATGAAATGTTCCGCACAAAGGGACAGATGTTGCAGGAGATCATCGTGGACTTCGGTGGCCGTGTGGCAGAGGAACTGATTTTTGAAGATGTCACCACAGGCGCATCTCAGGATATCAAGCAGGCAACTGCCATGGCAAAAGCGATGGTTACCAAATATGGTATGTCAGATGATGTCGGAATGATCTGCTATGATGATGACGAAGAAGTATTTATCGGCAGAGATCTGGGACACACCCGCGGTTACAGCGAGAATGTGGCTGCCAGAATCGACAGCGAGGTAAAACGTATTCTGGACGAGTGCAGCAATAAAGCACGCCAGATGATCCGTGAGAACGAGGATGTATTGTATCGCTGCGCAGAGCTTCTTCTGGAAAAAGAAAAAATCGGACGCAGTGAGTTTGAAGCATTATTTGAGGCAAAAGCCGATGATGTGATAACCGTTGACGGAAAAGAAGTGGAAACGTCTGCTGAGTAAAAAAATGTGGAATATGTATAGAAATTGTGCGTATTACCGCGTGATTTGGAGAAGGTGACTGAGAGGTAATTGGCAAACTGCACAAAAAGTGGATTGGAAAATTGTGAACTTTATGCACACTTATTTATGGGGATTTGCTATTATAATACCTGTAAATACCCCCAATACATTATATAGTTTTTTGCTACCCCCATAGTAAAAAATACCTTCTCCTTTTAAAGAGACAGCAGATCGACAGGCTGTCTCTTTTATTTTTTTGATAAAATGAAAGTTATTGAAAAAATACGAAATCGGGAAATCTTTTCTCAGCAGCTAGTCATTCGTTACCTTCATTTCGCAAGAGTTTTATCGCGCTCATTTCCAGCTCCTATAAATGCTGGTCGCTTCCCATTCGCGCAAAATCTTGTGAAATTCAGTCACTCACTAAATCGCTTGCCGAGAAAAGATTTCCCGATTTCTTATGTTATGCAATAAATATTCATAACGAAGTTATTTCGATTCAAATTTATGTGAAATATGGTGTGTGATTCATCTGTTACATATACATATATTGTAGTTATAGAAAGATACTTATTCTAAAAGGAAAATTAGTCTGATTGCAAAAAAATACTTTTGACCAAGTTTTGTGGCTGCTATTGCATTATGAGCAGGTAACGGAAGTTGTTTATGAATATTAGATTGATTTGAACGCAGAATAAGCATTCCCCAGCTTCAAGTGCGTGGAGCACTAAGCGGT